>OEIV010000012.1_pt1 | contig 121634 bp, 121 predicted proteins | sample 1539231 | NCBI WGS metagenome assembly OEIV01 (sample SAMN03794762, study PRJEB22550) | activated sludge metagenome | feature: wastewater treatment plant; material: activated sludge; isolation source: Wastewater treatment plant of a petroleum refinery complex | place: Argentina: Buenos Aires ...
ATGGCCAAGGAAAAGTTCGAGCGGACGAAGCCTCACGTGAATGTGGGGACGATGGGTCATATCGATCATGGTAAGACGACGTTGACGGCTGCGATTACGAAGACGTTGGCGGATCGGGTTGCGGGGAACTCGTTTACGGCGTTCGAGAACATTGATAAGGCTCCTGAAGAGCGTGAGCGTGGTATCACGATCAATGTGTCGCATGTGGAGTATGAGACGGATAATCGTCACTATGCGCATGTGGATATGCCTGGGCACGCGGATTACATCAAGAACATGATCACGGGTGCGGCGCAGGTGGATGGCGCGATCTTGGTGGTGTCGGCGGCTGATGGTCCGATGCCGCAGACGCGTGAGCATGTGTTGTTGGCTCGGCAGGTGGGTGTGCCGGCGATCGTGGTGGCGTTGAACAAGGTCGACATGGTCGATGATGAGGAGCTGCTCGAGCTGGTGGAGCTTGAGGTTCGGGAGTTGTTGTCGGAGTACGAGTTCCCTGGTGATGATGTTCCGGTGTGTCCGGTGTCGGCGTTGAAGGCGTTGAACGGCGATTCGGATGCGCAGGATCAGGTGATGGCGTTGATGGCTGCGGTGGATGAGTATGTGCCGCAGCCGGTGCGTGATCTGGACAAGCCGTTCTTGATGCCGATTGAGGATGTGTTCTCGATTACGGGTCGTGGGACGGTGGTGACCGGTAAGGTCGAGCAGGGTGTGATTCATACGGGCGATGAGATTGAGATCGTCGGGTTGAAGGCGACGCAGAAGACGACGTGTACTGGTGTGGAGATGTTCCGGAAGTTGCTTGACGAGGGTCAGGCGGGGGACAACATCGGTGCGTTGTTGCGTGGGACGAAGAAGGAAGAGGTGCAGCGGGGTCAGGTGTTGGCGAAGCCGGGTTCGATTACGCCGCACACGGATTTCGTTGCGAATGTGTATGTGTTGTCGAAGGAGGAGGGTGGGCGGCATAAGCCGTTCTTCTCGAATTATCGGCCGCAGTTCTATTTCCGTACGACGGATGTGACGGGTTCGATCTCGTTGCCGGGTGGTACGGAGATGTGTATGCCGGGTGATAACACGGAGATGCAGGTGGAGTTGATTGCTCCGATCGCGATGGATGAGGGGTTGCGGTTCGCGATTCGTGAGGGTGGTCGCACGGTTGGTGCCGGCCGTGTGATCTCGATCATCAAGTGACCGCGTCGACGCACGACGTCTGAACGTCCAGAAGGTGGGGGCCCTCGGGCCCCCACCTTCTTGGTTTTCACCGGCGGTCGCGCCGAGGTGCAAACGGTGAGGAAGGGGAGCGATGGGTCCGGTGACGGGAGGGGTCGGCGATCTCGATGTCGTGCTCGGCCCGCATCGCGACCGCTCGGCCGGGCGCTCGACCGGCATGATCGTTGCGGTCGGCGATCTGGCCACCGACATTGTCGTGCAGCTGTCGACCGCAACGATCGACCCGGTGTCCGACACCCCGGCGCTGATCACGCGGCACCGCGGCGGGGCGGCTGCCAACGTCGCGACGGTCAGTGCTCGGCTCGGGCGTCCAGCACGATTCGTGGGCCCGGTGGGTCGAGACTCCGGTGGGCGATGGCTGGTCGAGCAACTCGGCGACCTCGGGGTCGCCGCGCTCGGCCCGCTTGTCGAGGTTGCGTCCACCATCGTGGTGCTGGTCGATCCCGACGGCGCGAGGCGGTTCCTCACCGACCCCGGCTCGCCGCCGACGTCTCTCGTGGCTGACCCCGCCCTGGTAGCGGGTGCATCGCGCGTGCACCTGAGCGGATACGCCGTCTGCGATCCGCTGCTCGGGCCGTGGGCGGCCGAGCTTGGGAGCATTGCGCGACGATTGGGCCTGCGCGTGTCGGTGGACCCGGCGTCGACCTCCACGGTGAGCGGGTTCGGCATCGGTCGCCTGCTCGCGCTGCTCGACGACCTGCGGCCTGACGTCGTTCACGTGAACGAGGACGAGTCCGAGTTGCTGACCCTGGGTGCGCTCGTCGATCGGTGCGGCGTGGTCGTCGAGACCCGTGGTGCGGCACCGACTCGGGTGCACGGTCGCTCCGGCGCAGGCGCATGGACCCGCGAGTTCGATGTCGACCTCACGGGGCTTGCCGTCTGCGACACCACGGGGGCGGGCGACGCGTTCACCGCCGGCTTCCTGCGCGAGTGGGACGCCGGCCGAGGGCTGGAGTCTGCGGTGGCAGCGGGGCACGCAGCGGCGCGGGCAGTGGTTGGCGGGGCTGGTGCGGATGCGTGGGAGACTCCCACGCCATGAGCTCGAATCCTGTGGTCACCTCTGCTGAGGTGGCGGCCGCGCTGGCCGATGGCCGCGCTGTCGTCGCTCTGGAATCCACGATCTTCTCGACGCTGGGGCTCCCGGTCCCGCACAACCGCGAGGCGCTCGCTCGGTGTGAGTCAGCGGTGCGGCGAGCCGGCGCCGTGCCAGCGGTGACAGCGGTGATCGACGGCGTGCCCACCGTGGGGCTGGAGGCGGACCAGATCGATCCGGTGCTCGCCGGGACGCGCAAGATGTCGGCCCGTGACCTCGGCGTCGCCGTCGGGCAGCGCTGGGATGTTGGGGTCACCACCGTGGCCGCCGCGGTCACGCTCGCAGCGCGCGTCGGTGTGTCGGTGTTCGCGACCGGCGGCATCGGGGGCGTGCACCGCGGAGCCGAGGTGTCCGGAGACATCTCGGCCGACCTCGGAGCGCTGGCGCGAGAGCCCGTCGTCACCGTGACCGCAGGCGCCAAGGCCTTTCTGGATCTGCCTCGCACGGTGGAGTACCTGGACACGCTCGGCGTTCCGCTGCTCGGCTATCGGACCGACGAGTTTCCCGCCTTCTACAGCCGCACCTCGGGCGTCCCGCTGCCGCTACGGGTGGAGTCCCCGGCCGAGATCGCGGCGATCGCCCGCGGCTGCCGTTCGGTGTCGTACGGCGGCGGGATTGTGGTGGCCAACCCGATCCCGCACGCAGCGGAGATCCCCGCCGCCGAGATTGAAGCCGCGCTCGACGACGCCCTGCGTGCGCTCGACGACGCCGGGGTACGCGGCGCGGCGGTGACACCGTTTGTGCTCGATGCCGTCGGTCGCGCCACCGAAGGGCGGTCGCTGCCCGCCAACCTGGCGCTCGCCGAAGCGAACGCCGAGCTGGCGGCCGCGATCGCTGTCGCGCTGGCGGCCGAGTCGGCATAGCCGAGGCCAGCGAGCGCGGCGAGCGAGGTGGGGCAAACGCGGCGAGGCAAGAGCGCGCCGCGCCCTCACGCCCGAGCGCGGCGAGGCAATCCAGGCTGAGCGGTGCACATGTGCACCGCTCAGCCTGGATTGCGCCGTGGTGGCGTAGAGCGCGGTGGCGTAGAGCGTGGTGGCGTAGAGCGTGGTGGCGTAGAGCGCGGTGGCGTAGACGGTCGGTGTTGACCGCCGGCGATCTCGCGTGCATACTCGAACCACCTACGCAGTAGGTATGTCGAGTATGTCTCGCCGCTCGCACCTGCGATCGGCCCTCCCGGAGGACGCGATGTCGGTTCGCCATTCGATCCTCGGCCTCATGGCAGACGGCCCGGTGGTCGCCTATCAGGTGAAGAAGTCCTTCGACGCGCTCACCTCGGGGCTGTGGCCGCTCAACGACGGGCAGGTGTACACGACGCTGCAGCGCTTGCAGCGCGACGGTCTGGTCGTCGAGATCGACCAGGACGATCAGCGGCGGTACGGACTGACCGAGGCCGGGCGTGCCGAGCTGGAGCTGTGGCTCGACGATGTGACGCCGCCCGCCGAGGGAGCCCGGGACGAGTTGACGATCAAGATCGCGCTGGCCGTTGCGTCGCCGGCCCTGCGCGACCGCGATCGCCTGCGGCAGTTGGTCGAATCCCAACGGCTCGCCGCCACGGTCGCGCTCCAGCGGCTCACTCGTTTGAAGGCCCGGCTCGACGACGAGGACGACGGCGCTGCGATCGTGCTCGACGCGGCGTCGGCTCGCTTGTCGGCCGAGCTGGTCTGGCTCGACCGGGTTGATGAACGTTTGAACACATGGAAAGGACGGTCGTGATGGCCAAGCTTGGGGCGGGATCGGAGTCGGCGGTCGACGCCGGCGTTGATGGGCGGCACGTAGCGGCGATCGAGCTGCTCGGGGTGATCGCGGCCTTTCGTGACGGCGACGAGATGCGTCGCGTGCTCGACGGAGTCGATCTCGCGGTCCGCGCAGGCGAGCTGGTCGCGGTGATGGGTCCGTCGGGGTCCGGCAAGACGACCCTGTTGAACGTGGCGGCGGGGCTTGTGCGGCCGTCGGGCGGCGAGGTCGTTGTGGATGGGACCCGGATCGAGTCGGCATCGCGTGACGTGCTGGCACGGATATGGCGCACGTCGGTCGGGATCGTGGAGCAGCGTTCGAATCTCCTGGATGACATGACCGTGAGCGACAACGTCGGGCTGCCGCTCGAACTGGGCGGCGCTCGAGGGGCGCAGGTGCGGGAGGCGGTGGACGACGCGCTGCGGTCGGTCGGGCTGGAGAGCCGTTCGGGGTCGCGAGCGGGAGACCTGTCGACGGGTCAGCAACAGCTGGTCGCGATCGCGCGTGCGCTGGTGGGGGGACGTCACATCGTGGTCGCCGATGAGCCGACCGCGGCGTTGGACCCACTGGCGGGTGAGGCGGTGATGAAGGTGTTGCGGCGGCGCTGCGATGCCGGGGCGGCGGCGCTGGTGGCCACACACGATCCCGAACACGCCGCGTGGGCGGATCGAGTGCTGGTGCTTCGTGACGGTGCGCTGCGCACGGTCGCCGCCGGGGGTGTGGCGTGACCCGGTTGGCGCCGAGCGTGTGGCGCCTGGCTCGAGCGGTGGCGCGCCGTGAGTGGCGGGTGATCGTAGCGGTCGGGCTGTTCGTGGCGGTCACCGCCGCCGGTGCCGCTGCGATCCTCAGTCGGAGTTCTGTGCAGGTGGTCTCACCCGAACGCGTGCGGGCGGCGTTCGCCGGTGGCGCCGACATGGTCGTGAGCGAGAACCCGGGCTCGATCATCTCGATGGGATCTCAGGTCGGGCCTCGCGGCGGCTGTTGCCCGGGTCCGGGTCTCTCGAACGCGGCGGCGCTTCGCGATCACCTCGATCTGCCGCGAGGCACGCGGTCGCTGACGGCCGACATCGTCGGGGTGCAGGTCGTCCGGCCGACCGATGATCGATCGTCGGGCATGCTGACGCTCACTCAGATGGATCTTTCCGATCCGCTGGCCCGCGGCATGTCGGCGGTGCGAGCCGGCCGACTTCCGATGCGAGCCGGCGAGGTCGCGTTGACCGTTCCCCTCGTGGAGCAATCGCAGCGCCCCGGAACCGATCCTGCGGCAGATACCTGGGGGCCGGTCGCTCGCGAGGTGCAACGCACGGTCGGCGTTGGCGACCGCATCGAGCTCGTAGGCGTCGGCGCGGTGTCGGTGGTCGGCCGAGTCGCCGTACCGGTCGCGACCGACCTGGTCGGCTTTCCTTCGGCCCTGATCGCTGCTCCCGGAACGGTGCCGCTCCCCGGGTCATCCACTGCGGCGGCGGGGTCCCTCGTGCAATCGCGGGACGCCTTCGTGCTGCTGCGCTTGCCACTCGCATCGGACTGGGAGCCGAGCGATCGGTGGGGATACCGCACCGGGATCCGGACCCTCTCGGGAGCGCCGATGTCGCCCGAGGACGTCTCCGATCCGGCCGCAACCTGGCAGTTGCGTGCGGCCGCCATTGGGTCCAGCCCGGGGTGGCAACAGGGTCTCGCCCTCGCCGGGGGAGCGCTGGTGCTGGTCGCGAGCGGCGCGGGCGCCGCGCTGATGGCCCGTCGAACCGAGCGCGAGCGACGCATCCTTGCGCTGTCGGGAGCGTCGGCTGACGTGGGGACGCGTCTGCTGTGGCGCGTGGGGTTCGCAGTCGTCGCCCCGGCGGCGGTCGCCCTGCCGCTCGCCGTGTGGGCGACGCGCCCGACCGCTCGCGTCGATCCAATCGTGGCCGCGACGGGGGATGGTTGGACGGTTGCGCTGGTCGCCGCGATCGTGCTGATCGCGATCGCGACCGTGGTCGCCTCGGTGTTCGCTTCGTACACGAGAGCCGATCGGTCGTCGTCGCTCGGGTCGCTCGCGGTCATGGCGGTCCTGGCGGCGCTTGTGGCGTTCGTGGTGGAGGGGCTCATTCCGCAGTCCCTCGGGGGTGTGACCTCGCGGGGACGATCGATGCTCGTGGCGCTGGTCGCGGTGGTCGCGGCGCTGGGCGCCCAATGGGTGCTCCGCCGGGCGCTCCTTCGGCATCGGCCACGGGGCGCGGCGCTGCTCTCGGGTGACGGTGGCCGGTTGCGAGCCACGGTGCCCGGGGCGAGCGCAGCGGTGCTCCTGGCGATGGCGATGTGTGCCACGACTGTCCTCGGTGCGGCGTGGGACGCGACAGATGCGACAGGACAGCCGGCGTCGACTGCGCGGACCGAGAACCTCGGCGCGGCGGGCTCGCATCGGGTCGCTGTGTCGACCGGGGTCGCATTCGGATGGTCGCGGTCGGGGATCGACGTGTCGGAGATCGGCCGGGCGTACCGCAGCGGTTTCCCGCTGGTGGGTGTCGGAGGCGCCGCGCAACTCTGCCTCACGAACCTGACGGCCGTCGCACCCACAGCGGGGAGCGTCGGCGAGGCCGACGGGCGCGGCAGCACCTGCCTGACGGCGGACCTGGTGATGGTCGATCCCGCCGCGTTCGATCGGTTGCCGCCCGAATTCGGCTCGGCGCTGAAGGCGGGCTCGCCCGTTCCCTACTACTCGGGACCGATGTCGGCCGAGCCCGAGGGTCTCACCTGGAGCGTCGCCGGGTCGGGTGATCCGCCGGCACCGCTCGGGGTGATCCGCCCCGCCATCACCCCGACCCAAGCGGGGAACGAGCTGATCAACGTCGTCGGCTCCGGCCCGGCGGTGCTCATCGCTGGGCCGGAGGCGTCGGCCTCGGGCGGCTCGTACGAGTTCGCGGCTCTGCCCGTGCCGGTGTCGTGGCTCGGCGCAGACCCGGCGAGGAGCACGGCCGCCGACGTCGCTCGACGCTCGGCAGCGCTGCTGCGTCGCCTGGGATGGACCCGCGAGACAATTGGGCTGTCGACGCCGTCGGCGAGCTCGGATCCGGAGCCTTCAGGTGCGAGCTGGTGGTTGGTCGCCGCCATCGCCGCGGTGGGTGCCTTCGTCGCGGCCGTTTCACTCTGGCTCGCCGGAGTCGAGCAGCGACCGCGCCGACGAGTGCTGCGATTGCAGGGCGCCTCGGACGCTCAGCTGCGTCGCGCCGACGTGGCTGCTGCGTTCATGCTGGTCGGCCCGGCGTTCGTCGCATCGATGGCCGTGCCCGCGCTCGGGCTTGCGCTCGGCGGTCAGGGGCTCTTCTTGCGCTCGCAGCGGATCATTCCCACCGTCGCCATTGTGCTGGCGTGTTTCACGGCGGCGCTGCTCGCCGGACAGTGGTGGGGCGGTCGCGGTGAGCGACGGGCCGATCTGGATCGGCGCGAGGCGGCGGAGTTGGCGTCGACCCCGATCCGCCTCTAGGGTGGTCCGTCGCGCCGGACTCCCTCCCCGGCCGCACCTTGACAACGACGCCCGCTCACGCCGGCCGTCTCCGTGGGTCCTGACAGCGAGAAAAGACATGGCAGAGCAGAAGATTCGAATCCGACTGAAGGCCTACGACCACGAGGTGATCGACCAGTCGACGCGCAAGATCGTCGAGACGGTCGTGCGCACCCAGGCCAAGATCAAGGGTCCGATCCCGCTGCCGACCGAGAAGCACCGGTTCACGGTGATCCGCTCGCCGCACAAGTACAAGGACTCTCGCGAGCACTTCGAGATGCGGATCCACAAGCGCTTGATCGACATCCTCGAGCCGACCGCCAAGACGATCGACTCGCTCAAGCGCCTCGACCTGCCCGCAGGCGTCGACATCGAAATCAAGATCTGAGTCAACAACGGCACCGAACCCCGGTGCCGTTGTCGCGTCTGCGCCCATGGCGCGCGACGAGGGGGAACACGTCGTCATGAACATATCGGGCACCTGTGATGAGCGGTTCCTGCCGGTGAAGGCGGCGTTTGCCGCGGCGTTCGAGCGCGGCGAGGAAGCTGGGGCCTCCGTCGCCGTGACGCTCGACGGCGAGTTCGTGGTCGATCTCTGGGCCGGCGATGCGGTCACGCCCGGCGGCGCCGAAGTCGCCGACGACGCCGCGGTGGTGCCGTGGCGGCGCGACACGATCGTCAACGTCTACTCGCTCACCAAGACCATGGCCGCGACCTGCGTGCTGCTGCTGGCGGACGAGGGCGAACTCGACCTGGACGCGCCCGTCGCGTCGCTGTGGCCGGCCTTCGAGGCCGAGGGCAAACGCGGCGTGTTGGTGCGTCACGTGATGGGCCACACCGCCGGGCTGTCGGGTTTCGACCCCGCCATTGCCCCCGAGGTGCTCTACGACCACGACCGGGTTGCCGAGCACTTGGCTCGCCAGCCCCTCTGGTGGGAGCCGGGCACCCTGTCGGGCTATCACGCGCTCACGCAGGGGTACCTCCTCGGCGAGGTCGTCCGCCGGGTCACCGGCGAATCGATCGGGGCGTTCTTCCGACACCACGTCGCCGAACCGCTGGGGGCCGACTTCCACATCGGGCTCCCCGAGTCGGAAGAGCCGAGGGTCGGGCGCCTCATCCCGCCGCCGCCCGGCGATCCCGGGCGCGCCATCTCGCTGGGGGGAGCGGTCCTCGACGCCGATTCGATCGCAGTGCGCACGATGCTGAGCTGCCCCCTGACGGGGCGCGAAACCGGCGATCGTGCGTGGCGCGCGGCGGAGATCCCCGCAGCGGGTGGTACCGGCAACGCTCGCTCGGTCGCGATGGTCCATCGGGCGCTGGCGTGTGGAGGCACCGTCGACGGCGTCCGCCTCATGAGCGCTGCGGGTGTGGAGCGCGCGCTCGTACAGCAGGCCGACAACGTCGACCTCGTGCTCGGCACCAACATGCGGATGGGCACCGGCTTCGGTCTGATGAACGACACGGTGCCGCTCAGTCCCAACCCTCGCGCCTGCTTCTGGGGCGGCTGGGGCGGCTCGCTCTCGGTCATCGACCTCGACGCGCGCCTCACCGTCAGCTACGTCATGAACCGCATGGCGTCCAACCTGGTCGGCGACCTGCGGGGTGCGTTGCTGGTGTTCGCGGCGTACGAGTCGCTCACGTCCCGCTGAGCCCGCGCGCTGCGCCGACCGCTTCGCCGGCGCCCGCACCCTCGGACCCGGTGGCAGGCCCCGGGGGACGGCCAGGGGAATTGGCTCCCGCCGGACGATGTGAGTACACTCCTCAAGCCGTGCATCACGGGCAGACCTGCGAGTCGGCCGGATGCGCACCGCAAATCGACGTTCGGCAAGGCCCCTACGCGGGAACCGGTCGGCAAACCGAAGATCGCTCCGCCGGGCATTGCCGTGCGGAGCGTTCGCGTGAAGGGTTCCACTGCCGTTGCGTCCCCGCCCCGGTACGAACCCAGGAGCGAAAGAGACACTCGTCATGGCGACGAAGACAATTGTTGGTGAAAAGGTCGGGATGACCCAGGTCTGGGACGACGACAACAACGTCGTTCCCGTGACGGTCCTGCGCGTCACCCCGTGTCGGATCGTCCAGGTGAAGAGCCCGGAGACCGATGGGTACAGCGCACTGCAGGTCACGTACGGCAATCGCGACCCTCGCAAGCTCAACAAGCCGGCGACAGGCCACTACGAACGCGCGGGTGTCGACCCGGGCATTCGTCTGGTCGAGCTCCGCGTCGACGACACCTCCGGGTATCAAGTCGGCCAAGAGATCAGGGTCGACGTGCTCGAGGCCGGCGAGCGGGTCGATGTGACCTCGGTCAGCAAGGGCAAGGGGTTCGCCGGCGTCATGAAGCGCCACAACTTCTCCGGCCAGGGCGCCTCGCACGGCAACCACAAGAGCCACCGAGCCCCCGGCTCGATCGGCCAGTGCGCTACGCCGGCCCGTGTGTTCAAGGGCGTGCGAATGGCCGGCCGCATGGGCGCCGAGCGGGTGACCGTTCTGAATCTCAAGGTGGTCGAGGCCGATGTCGAGCGCGATCTGCTGCTCGTGAAGGGTGCGGTCCCCGGCCCCAAGGGCAGCCTCGTGCTGATCCGTGACGCCGTGAAGGGTGGTAAGTGATGGCAACCGTCACCGTTCGTTCCCAGTCTGGTTCGGATCGCGGCACGGTCGATCTCGACGAGGCCACCTTCGGCATCGAGCCGAACGTGCCGGTCATGCACCAGGTGGTCGTCGCGCAGCTTGCAGCACGCCGTGCCGGCACGCAGTCGACGAAGACCCGCGCCGAGGTCTCCGGAGGTGGTGCCAAGCCGTTCAAGCAGAAGGGCACCGGCCGGGCTCGTCAGGGTTCGACTCGCTCTCCGCAGTGGCGGGGCGGCGGTGTGGCCCTCGGGCCGAAGCCGCGCAGCTACGAGCAGCGCACCCCGAAGAAGATGAAGCGTCTCGCGCTTCGCTCGGCGCTGAGCGACCGAGCGGGCGACGACAAGGTCATCGTGGTCGATGCGTGGTCGTTCGATTCGCCGTCGACCAAGACCGCAGTCGAGGCGCTTGCCAAGCTCGGCGTCGAAGGCCGGGCGCTCATCGTGCTCGAGCCCACCGACGTGGCGGCCTGGAAGAGCTTCCGCAACCTGCCATCGGTGCACGTGCTCACCATCGGTGAACTCAACACCTACGACGTGCTGGTCTCCGACTACGTCGTGTTCACGTCCGCCACGCTTCCCGGCGTGAGCCCGTCCGACTCGGAGGACGCACAGTGACCGATCCACACGACGTCATTATCCGCCCGGTGGTCAGCGAGAAGTCGTACAGCCTGATCGAGACGGGCGTGTACACCTTCGTGGTGGCCCCCGGCTCGTCGAAGGTGCAGATTCGCCAGGCGGTCGAGGCGATCTGGCCGGGCGTGAAGGTTGCCAAGGTCAACACGCTCAACCGCAAGGGCAAGACCCGCCGTGGGCGCCGCAGCGCGACACGGGTGAAGCTTCCCGACACCAAGCACGCGATCGTCACCCTTGCCCAGGGCGAGATCGAGATCTTCCAGGCAGGGTGAGGTAGTCCAGCATGGCACTCCGCAAGCGCAAACCGACGAGCCCCGGCCGTCGCTTCCAGACCGTCTCGGACTTCTCCGAGATCACCAAGACCACACCGGAAAAGTCGCTTCTGGCTCCCAAGCCGCGCACCGGTGGACGCAACAACTACGGGCGCAAGACCGCCCGCCACCGCGGCGGCGGTCACAAGCAGCAGTACCGCATCATCGACTTCAAGCGGAACAAGGACGGCGTGCCGGCCAAGGTCGCCGCCATCGAGTACGACCCGAACCGCACGTGTCGCATCGCCCTGCTGCACTACCTCGACGGCGAGAAGCGCTACATCCTCGCCCCGAAGGACATCAAGGTCGGCGACACGGTGCAGTCCGGCCAGGGATCCGAGATCCGTCCCGGCAACGCCCTGCCGCTGCGGTACATCCCCGTCGGCACCGTCATCCACAACGTGGAGCTTCGGGCCGGAAGCGGCGGCAAGATGGCTCGCTCCGCAGGGTCGTCCGTTCAGCTCGTGGCCAAGGAGGGCGGATTCGCAACCCTGCGACTTCCGTCGACCGAGATGCGCCGCGTGCCGATCGACTGTCGTGGGACGGTCGGTGAGGTCGGCAACTCCGAGCACGAGCTGCTCAAGATCGGCAAGGCCGGTCGCAACCGCTGGAAGGGTGTTCGCCCGCAGACCCGCGGTGTCGCCATGAACCCCGTCGACCACCCACACGGTGGTGGCGAAGGCAAGACCTCGGGTGGTCGCCACCCGGTGTCGCCATGGGGCAAGCCCGAGGGTCGGACCCGCGACACCAACAAGCCGTCCCAGCAACTCATCGTCCGCCGCCGTCGTACCCGCGGTTCACGCCGCTAAGGGTCGGGGAGAAACTCATGCCTCGCAGTCTCAAGAAGGGCCCCTTCGTCGACGACCACCTGCTTCGCAAGGTCGACGTTCTCAACGAAGCCGGCAACAAGACCGTCATCAAGACGTGGTCCCGTCGGTCCACGATCATCCCCGACATGGTGGGCCACACCATCGCCGTGCACGACGGGCGCAAGCACGTACCCGTGTACATCACGGAGTCGATGGTCGGTCACAAGCTCGGCGAGTTCGCGCCGACCCGCACGTTCAAGTACCACGCCGGACAAGAGAAGTCGGGACGGCGCTGATGACGTTCGGACTCAAGACCAACGAGCGGCCCGGCACCCGTGCCGAGCTCCGCTACGCACGGTTCAGCGCCTACAAGGCGCGTGAGGTGCTGAACCTCATCCGTGGCAAGACCGTCGCCGAGGCGGCCGCCATCCTCGAATTCACCGAACGCGGCGCCTCCGAGCCGATCCTCAAGGTGCTCAACTCGGCCGTCGCCAACGCCGGTCACAACGACGGGATTGCCGCCGAGGAGCTCTTCGTGTCGGCGTGTTTCGCCGACGAGGGGCCCACGCTCAAGCGCTTTCGGCCCCGGGCCCGCGGTCGCGCCGGCCGGATCCGCAAGCGGACCTGCCACGTGACGGTCATCGTCAGCCGGCTTTCGCCGGAGCAGCTCGAGATCGAGCGGGCCAAGTCGTCCCGTCGCGGTCAGGCCACCAACGTCGCCGCGTCGCGAGCCCGGCGTGTGGCGTCGAGCCGCCGGTCGGGCGAAGCCGCCGAGGAACCTGCAGACGCTGCCGAGGAGGTCGTGGACTCGACCGAGGCCGCGGAAGCGGTCGAGGCGGCGGAAGAGGCCGGCCTTGCCGCACCCGAGTCCGGCACCGGTGATGAGCAGTCCGACGACGCAGCCGAGGGAGAGAACTGATGGGCCAGAAGGTCAACCCGTACGGGTTCCGCCTCGGCGTGACCACGGAGTGGAAGTCGCGTTGGTTCGCCAGCCGCCAGGACTACGTCGACAACGTCATCGAGGACTGGAAGATCCGCGACTACCTCATGAAGCAGCTGCCGCATGCCGCGATCAGCCGCGTCGAGGTCGAGCGCACCCGTGACCGTCTCCGGGTCGACGTGCACACTGCCCGTCCGGGCATCGTGATCGGTCGCCGCGGATCCGAGGCCGACCGCCTGCGCGGTGGACTCACCAAGATCACCGGCAACGCGAAGGTGCAGCTGAACATCCAGGAAATCAAGCAGCCCGAACTCGACGCTGCGCTGATCGCCCAGGGCGTCGCCGACCAGCTCGTGGGCCGAGTTGCGTTCCGCCGTGCGATGAAGCGCGCGGTGCAGAACGCTCAGAAGGCAGGCGCACAGGGCATCCGGGTGCAGTGCTCGGGCCGTCTCGGCGGCGCCGAGATGAGCCGCACCGAGTGGTACCGCGAGGGCCGCGTGCCGCTGCACACCCTGCGAGCCGACATCGACTACGGCATCCGCGAGGCCCACACCACCTACGGCCGCATCGGCGTGAAGGTGTGGATCTACAAGGGGAACATCCTTCCGTACAAGCCGCAGACCGACGACAAGGCCGTTCGCGAGGCCGCGATGGCCGTGGGCGAGACCGCCGGCGAACCTCGTGCGCCGCGTCGGGTTGTGTCGTCCGCTCGCAAGCGGGCCGAAGCGGCTGCTGCTGCTCCGGAAGAGGTTGAGGATTCGACTCCGCTGATCAAGGAGGCCGATCCCGACCTGGAACGCCTCCTCGAGGAAGAGGAGCAGATCGAGCGTGCGACGCGTCAGCACCATGAGACGCCGCACTTCCGTCCCGGGGATGGTGACTGATCATGTTGATGCCGAGAAAGGTCAAGCACCGCAAGCAACACCGCGGCCGTCTGACCGGTGCAACCAAGGGTGGCTCCGCAGTGAGCTACGGCCAGTACGGCATTCAGGCGCTCGAGCCCGGGTGGATCACCGCCCGCCAGATCGAGGCAGCCCGTATCGCCATGACTCGTCACATCAAGCGTGGCGGCAAGGTCTGGATCAACATCTTCCCGGACAAGCCCATCACGCAGAAGCCGGCCGAGACCCGCATGGGTTCCGGCAAGGGCAACCCCGAGCGCTGGGTCGCCGTCGTGCGTCCGGGCCGGGTGATGTTCGAGCTGTCCTACCCGGACGAGGCCACCGCCCGCGGCGCGCTCAACCGCGCCATTCAGAAGCTGCCCGTGAAGGCGCGCATCGTGAAGCGAGAGGAGGGGTTCTGATGGCGAAGTCAACAACGCACGAACTCAGCGACTCCGAACTGCTCGACGGTCTCTCCCGTCACAAGCAGGAACTGCTCGACCTCCGGTTCAAGCACGCCACCGGCTCGCTGGAGAACACGTCCAAGATCGCCTCGCACAAACGTGAGGTCGCGAGGATCCTGACCGAGCTCCGGGTCCGCGAGATCGCCGCCGCCGAGGCCGCATCGAAGGAGACCACCTCATGACCGAGGCCACGACGACCGCACGGAACGCGCGCAAGGTGCGTGAGGGCCTGGTGACGTCGGCCGCGATGGACAAGACCGCCGTCGTGACCGTGACCGAACGGGTCCGCCACAAGAAGTACAACAAGACGCTCATGCGCAACACGAAGCTCTATGTCCACGACGAGGCGAACGACCTCACCGTCGGCGACCGTGTACGCGTGGCAGAGACCCGTCCGTTGTCGAAGCTGAAGCGCTGGCGGGTCGTCGAGGTCCTGGAGCGTGCACGATGATCCAGCAGGAGACGCGCCTGCGTGTCGCCGACAACTCCGGTGCGCGCGAAGTGCTGTGCATCAAGGTGCTGGGCGGTTCGAAGCGCCGGTATGCCTCGATCGGCGACATCTTCGTCGCCACCGTCAAGGATGCGCTCCCGGGTGCGTCCGTCAAGAAGGGCGATGTCGTGAAGTGCGTCGTCGTGCGGGTGAAGAAGGAGAAGCGTCGTCCGGACGGCTCCTACATCCGCTTCGACGAGAACGCCGCGGTGCTCATCAACGATGCGAAGATGCCGCGTGGAACGCGCATCTTCGGTCCGGTGGGGCGCGAATTGCGGGACAAGAAGTTCATGCGCATCGTCTCACTCGCCCCGGAGGTGTTGTGATGAAGGTTCGCAAGGGCGATCGCGTCATGGTGATCGCAGGGAAGGACCGTGGACGCGAGGGCATGGTCAAGACCGTGCTTCCCCGTGACGGCAAGGTCGTGGTCGAAGGGGTGAACGTGGCCAAGCGCCACCGCAAGCCGACCCGCTCGATGGAGCAGGGTTCGATCATGGAGATCGAGATGCCGATCGCTGTCTCGAACGTCGCGGTCCTCGACGCCGACGGCAAGCCGACTCGGGTCGGGTACCGCGTGAACACAGACGGCACGAAGGTGCGTATCTCGAAGCGAACGGGGGTCGAGCTGTGACCGAGACGACCATCGTTCCCCGCCTGAAGGCTCGGTACGACGCCGAGGTTCGCGATCAGCTCAAGGAGCAGCTGGGCCTGGCCAACGTCATGCAGGTGCCGAAGCTCGAGAAGATCGTGATCAACGTCGGCTGCGGCGCCGCGGTCGACCAGAAGCAGCTCATCGACAAGGTCGTCGAGGAGCTCTCGATCATCGCCGGGCAGAAGCCCGTCGTGACCCGGGCGAAGAAGTCGATCGCAGGCTTCAAGCTCCGCGAGGGCAACCCGATCGGCGTGAAGGTGACGCTTCGCGGGAACCAGATGTGGGAGTTCTTCGACCGGCTGATGACGCTGGCGATCCCCCGCATCCGAGACTTCCGTGGCCTCAACCCTCGGTCGTTCGACGGACGCGGCAACTACACGTTCGGCGTGACCGAGCAGCTGATCTTCCCGGAGATCGATTATGACCGGGTCGACGCATCACGAGGCATGGACATCACCATCGTGACGACCGGCCGTACCAACGCAGAGGGCAAGGCCCTCCTCGACGCATTCAAGTTCCCGTTCCGACGTGAGGGGCAGTAGGCATGGCAACCAAGGCGCTCATCAACAAGCAGCAGCGCAAGCCCAAGTACAAGGTGCGTGGCTACACGCGCTGCCAGCGTTGCGGCCGCCCGCGGTCGGTGTTTCGCAAGTTCGGTCTGTGCCGGATCTGCCTGCGCGAACTCGCCCATTCGGGCGAGGTGCCGGGTGTGACCAAGGCCAGCTGGTGAGGAGGATCGATCTTCCGTGACGATGACTGATCCGATCGCCGACATGCTCACCCGCATTCGCAATGCGAACGTGGCGATGCATGACGAGGTCAAGATGCCCGCCTCCAAGCAAAAGGAGGCACTCGCCGAGTTGCTCCAACGTGAGGGCTACATCGGTGAGTTCACCGTCGAGGATCGTTCGGGCACCCCCGAGCGCACCTTGACGATCCAACTCAAGTACTCGCCTGAGCGTGAGCGTGTGATCTCTGGGCTCCAGCGGGTCTCCAAGCCCGGCCTGCGCGTGTACACCAAGTACGACGAGATTCCTCGGGTCCTCGGTGGCCTCGGTATCTCGGTGCTGTCGACGTCCCAGGGGTTGGTGACCGACCGGGAGGCGCGCAAGCGTCGCATCGGTGGCGAGCTGCTCTGCAAGGTCTGGTGATCTGCGATGTCCCGAATCGGTAAGGCCCCCGTGGCCATCCCCGCCGGCGTGACGGTGACCATCGATGGGTCCGCCGTGACGGTCAAAGGGCCCAAGGGCGAGCTGAGCCAGCCGATCCCCGGTGCGCTGAGCGTGCGCCAGGACGACGGCCAGGTGATCGTGGAACGACCGAACGACGAGCGAACGAACCGCTCGCTGCACGGCATGTTCCGGTCGTTGATCAACAACATGGTCATCGGCGTGACCGACGGGTTCCGCAAGGAGCTCGACATCGTCGGCGTCGGTTACCGCGCCGCCGCGAAGGGCGACACGACGATCGACCTGCAGCTCGGGTTCTCCCACCCGGTGAGTGTCGACGCTCCTGCGGGCGTGACGTTCGTCGTGCCCCAGCCGACACGCATCGAGATCCACGGGATCGACAAGCAACTCGTCGGTCAGGTCGCCGCGAACATCCGCTCGATCCGCAAGCCCGAGCCGTACAAGGGCAAGGGTGTGCGCTACTCGAACGAACGTGTACGCCGTAAGGCCGGAAAGGCTGGCAAGTGATGAGCGACATGGCGAAGTACACCCGCGAGGCCCGGCAACGGCGCCACGTTCGGGTCCGCAAGTCGGTGGAGGGCACGCCACAGCGTCCGCGTTTGGCCGTCTTTCGCTCGAACCGTCACATCGTCGCTCAGGTGATCGACGACATTGCGGGCATCACGCTCGCGGCGGCGTCGACGCTCGAGGCCGAGCTGCGTTCGACCGGCGGCAACCGCGAGGGTGCCGCCAAGGTCGGCACGCTCGTTGCCGAGCGGGCGAAGGCCGCCGGCGTTGAGGCGGTGGTGTTCGATCGTGGCGGCTACCGCTACCACGGTCGAGTCGCTGCGGTGGCAGAGGCCGCCCGCGAAGCTGGATTGGAGTTCTGATGGCACACGGAAACGACGACCTGCAGTTGCGCGACTCGCGGGTCATCAACATCAACCGCGTGGCCAAGGTCGTGAAGGGCGGTCGGCGATTCTCGTTCACCGCGCTCGTGGTGATCGGTGACGGCGCCGGCCGGGTCGGATTGGGCTACGGCAAGGCGAAGGAGGTGCCCCTCGCGATTCAGAAGGGCACCGAGGAGGCTCGCAAGAACCTCTTTGCCGTGCCGCTCGCCGGAACGACGATCGTGCACCCGGTCATCGGCATTCTGGGTGCCGGCCGGGTGCTGCTGCAGCCCGCTGCGCCCGGTACCGGCGTGATCGCCGGCGGCGCCGCCCGCCAGATTCTCGAGGAGGCCGGGATCCACGACGTGCTCTGCAAGTCGCTCGGTTCCTCGAACTACATCAACGTTGCACGGGCCACGATCAACGGCCTGCAGCGCCTGCGTCGCCCCGACGAGGTCGCCCGCCTGCGCGGACTCGACCCCGAGGACTTCGTGCCGAAGGGCCTGCTGGCCGCGTACCGCGAGTCCGAGCGTGGCCCGGCGCCCGAGCCGTTCGAGGTGAAGTGATGGCGGCGAAAATCAAGGTCACACAGGTGCGGTCGTCGATCGGTACCAAGCCCAAGCAGCGCGGCACGCTCCGTGCGCTCGGCCTTCGGCGGATCGGCATGTCGAACGTGCTCGAGGACACTCCCTCCGCACGTGGTCAGATCGCCAAGGTGCCGCATCTCATCTCGGTCGAAGAGGTCAGCGAATGAAGGTCCATGATCTGCGCCCGGCACCGGGCGCAACGCGCGAGCGCAAGCGAGTCGGTCGCGGTATCGGTGGCAAGGGCGGCAAGACCGCCGGTCGCGGTACCAAGGGCCAGAAGGCCCGCGGTTCCATCCCCGTCTCGTTCGAGGGTGGCCAGCTGCCGATGAGCATGCGGGTTCCCAAGCTCAAGGGCTTCCGGAACCCGTTCCGGGTCGAGTACCAGGTGGTCAACCTCGACACGCTGCAGGAGTCGGACCTCGACGAGGTCTCTCCCGAGACGCTGTTGTCGAAGGGCCTGGTGTCGAAGGGCTCGCTCGTCAAGGTGCTCGGCCGAGGCGAGCTGTCGCGCAAGGTGACCGTGAAGGCCCATGCGTTCTCCAAGTCGGCCGAGGCCGCGATCACCGCGGCGGGCGGCACGGTCGAGGTGCTGGACAAGCCATTCGGCGTCCGTCCTGCCTTCCACGGAAGCGCACACACCAACCGATAGGCTCCCCGGTGGCGCGACAGCCACCGCAAGGAGTCGCCCGAATCCGCTTCGAACCGGCCCTCGTGGCCGGTTCGCCGTCCGCAGGAGCTTCCCGTGTCATCGATCAGGAACGTGTTGAAGGTCCCCGACCTGCGCAACAAGATCCTCTTCACGATCGCGATGCTGATGATCTACCGACTCGGGTCGTACCTTCCCGTGCCCGGCATCGATCAAGACGCCGTGAACGCGATCAAGGAGCAGGCTCGCCAAGGCGGCGTGCTGTCGTTCCTGCAGCTCTTCAGCGGCAAGGCGCTCACGCAGTTCGCGCTGTTCGCGCTCGGCATCATGCCGTACATCACCAGCTCGATCATCATGCAGATCCTGACGGTGGTGATCCCGAAGCTCCAGCAGTGGCAGGAGCAGGGGGCCGTCGGCCAGCGCAAGATCACGCAGTGGACGCGGTACCTCACGATCGCGATCGCGATCCTGCAGTCGACCGGCCTGGTCTTCCTGTTCAAGAACGGCGGCGGCGGCCTGTCGACCAACGACAGCATCAACCTCGTACCGAACTTCGGGCTGTTCCGGGTGATGCTGATCGTGGGCACGCTCACCGCCGGGACGGCGCTGCTGATGTGGATGGGCGAGGCGATCACCCAACGCGGCATCGGTAACGGCATGTCGCTCATCATCTTCTCGTCGGTCGTGTCGGCGCTGCCGGCGACCGGCACCCAGGTGCAGGCTTCGGCGGGCTGGGGCGGCGTGGTCCTCGTCATCGCGATGGCGATCCTGATGCTCGTGTTCGTGGTGTTCATCGAGCAGGGTCAGCGGCGGATTCCGGTGGAGTTCGCCAAGCGGGTGGTCGGCCGTCGTCAGTACGGCGGTCAGCGTTCCTACATCCCGCTGAAGGTCAATCAGGCGGGCGTCATCCCGATCATCTTCGCCAGCGCGGTCCTGAACCTGCCGGTGCTGCTCAGCCAGGTGCTTCCCGCCGACGGTTGGGGCAAGAGCGTCTCGAACTTCATCGACGATGTGTTCCGCCGATCCACGCACCCGCTGTACATGGTGTTCTACGGCCTGCTCATCGTCGGTTTCGCCTACTTCTACACGGCGATCGCGTTTGACCCGGTGCAACAGGCCGACAACCTGCGCAAGCAGAGCGGCCATATCCCCGGGTACCGCCCGGGCCCGCAGACCGAGAAGTACCTGGCGAAGGTGTTGAGTCGCATCACGCTCCCTGGGGCTCTGTTCATCGCCGTGCTTGCCATCGCGCCGGCGATCCTCGTCTCGCAGATCGTCAACGACGACAACGGCAGCATCGCCTACAACTTCGGCGGCACGTCGCTGCTCATCGCGGTCGGCGTCGCGCTCGAGACGATGAAGCAGATCGACGGTCAGCTGATGATGCGCAACTACGAGGGCTTCCTCGGTGGCAAGTAGCTGACCGTGAGCTTGCGTGGCCGTGAACGAACCTGATTGAGTCCTGCGATGGTTTCACCGCTTCGCCTCCTGATCTTCGGTCGGCAGGGGTCTGGGAAGGGCACCCAGAGTTCCCGGCTTGCCGCGCACTACGGGATTCCGCACATCTCGACCGGCGACATGTTGCGCGCCGCAGTCGCGTCGGGGTCGGATCTGGGTCTGCAGGTGCAATCGATCATGTCCGACGGAGGGCTCGTCTCCGACGAGTTGATGGAAGGCGTGGTCCGGGATCGTCTGGGTGAGGACGACGCCGCTGCCGGCTTCCTCCTCGACGGGTACCCGCGTACGCCCGGTCAGGCCGCCTACCTCGAAGGGCTGTTGGCGCCTGCGGGTGTGACGCTCGCACTCAACCTCGACGTCGACAACGACGTGGTGGTCGACCGGATCACTCGCCGGCGTGTGTGCGAGTCGTGTGGCTCCACCTACGCCCTCGGGGAGCCAGCGGCCGATTCCGGGACGTGTACCAAGTGCGGGGGTTCGGTGGTCCAGCGAGAGGACGACACCGAGGTGGCCGTCAGGAAGCGCCTGAGCCTGTACGAGGACCAGACCGCTCCGCTGTTGGCCTTCTTCGAGGAGAAGGGCCGGCTCGTGACCGTGGACGGCGTCGGAGACCCGGACGACATCGCCGTCTCGCTGATCGCCGCGATCGATGCAGGCCGGTAGTCCGGCTCCGGCCCGGCCCAGGCCGGGATCCGGCCGCGTCGCGTGACCGTCGTGGCTGCGGATCCCGACTGTATTTGAACCGACATCGACCGAACCGATACACTTTCCCGCTGGCCTTGGGGCGTGCACACTCGTGTCTGCGCGGCCCTTGTGCCTTTGATCCATGCTCCCCAGGAGGGTTCTGCCCTGGCAAAGCCGAAGGAAGACGCGATTGTCCTCGAGGGGACGGTCATCGAGCCGCTGCCGAACGCCATGTTCCGCGTCGAACTCGAGAACGGGCACAAGGTGCTCGCTCACATCTCCGGAAAGATGCGGATGCACTACATCCGCATCCTGCCCGGGGACAAGGTGCAGGTGGAGTTGACGCCGTACGACCTGAGTCGCGGCCGCATCACCTACCGCTACAAGTGATCAGTGTCCGCCGCCGACGGTGTTCGTCGGCGACGGCCGACGCGGACGGCTTGCCGTCCACCCAAGATGGGCGCCGCGGCGCCTGAGCAGAAAGACAACGATGAAGGTACGACCCAGCGTCAAGAAGATCTGTAACAAGTGCAAGGTGATCCGCCGCCATGGCCGCGTGCAGATCATCTGCGACGACCCTCGTCACAAGCAGCGCCAGGGCTGAGAAAGGGCACCGTCCATGGCACGCATTTCCGGCGTTGACATCCCGCGAGAGAAGCGGCTTGTCATCTCGCTCACCTACATCTTCGGCATCGGTTCCTCCACCGCCGAGCAGATCTGCACCGAGGTGGGCATCGACCCGAGCACTCGGGTTCGCGATCTGACCGACGAAGAGGTCAACCGCCTTCGCGCTCACATCGAGGGCAACCACAAGGTCGAGGGCGACCTGCGACGCGAAATCTCGCAGAACATCAAGCGGAAGATGGAGATCGGCTGTTACCAGGGCCTCCGTCACCGTCGTGGCCTGCCTGTTCGCGGACAGCGCACCCACACCAACGCTCGCACTCGTAAGGGCCCGAAGAAGACGGTCGCCGGCAAGAAGAAGGTCAGGAAGTAATGGCGAAGCCAGCAGCGGGTGGACGTCGTCCCCGCAAGAAGGAACGCAAGAACGTCGCGTACGGCGTTGTGCACATCAAGAGCTCGTTCAACAACACGATCGTGTCGATCACCGATCAGGACGGCAACGTGATCTCGTGGGCCTCCGCCGGCAACGTCGGCTTCAAGGGCTCCCGCAAGTCGACCCCGTTCGCGGCGCAGCTCGCCGCCGAGCAGGCCGCCCGCCGGGCGATGGAGCACGGCGTGCGCAAGGTCGACGTGGTCGTGAAGGGCCCGGGGTCGGGCCGCGAGACCGCGATTCGATCGATTCAGAACGTCGGCATCGAAGTGACGGGCATCAAGGACGTCACTCCGGTTCCGCACAACGGCTGCCGCCCACCGAAGCGTCGGAGGAACTGACAGACATGGCCCGTTACACAGGACCGAAGGCGCGCGTCTCCCGCCGCCTGGGCACCAACATCTGGGGTACCAAGGGCGAGAACGCCGCGATGGACAAGCGTCCGTACCCTCCGGGTGAGCACGGACGTACCCGTCGTCGGGGCAACGTCAGCGAGTACTTGCTGCAGCTCCAGGAGAAGCAGAAGGCACGCTTCACCTACGGCTTCGGCGAGCGCCAGTTCCGTACCCTGTACGCCGAGGCATCACGCCGTCCGGGCGTGACCGGCGAGAACCTGCTGCGCTACTGCGAGCTGCGCCTCGACAACATCGTGTACCGCGCCGGTTGGGCGGCGACTCGCCCGCAGGCCCGCCAGTTCGTCGGCCACGGTCACATCGACGTCAACGGTCGTCGAGTGAACATCCCGAGCTACCGCGTGCGCAAGGGCGATGTCGTTCGTCTTCGCGACCAGTCGCGCTCGATGGTGGTCGTCCAGTGGAACATGGATGCACTCGGCCGCAGCGCCCCCGCATGGCTCGACGCGGCCGACGGCGGCCAGGAGGTGACGGTGCGCGAGCTCCCCCTTCGCGAGCAGATCGACACCCCGGTTCGTGAGCAGCTCATCGTCGAGCTCTACTCCAAGTAGCCGACTCGACCGCTCACCGTCCCATCACGCATTCCCCGAACGTCTGATACCGAGGTACCGCAACCATGCTGGTCATTCAGCGACCGACCGTCGAAGCGATCGACGACGAAGAGGGCAACCGCCAGCGGTTCGCCATCAGCCCCCTCGAGCCCGGCTTCGGGCACACGATCGGCAACTCACTGCGCCGCACGCTGCTGTCGTCCATCCCGGGCGCTGCCATCACGCAGGTGCGTTTCGATGACGCGCTGCACGAGTTCGACACGATCACCGGGATCACCGAAGACGTGACCGACGTCATCTTGAACCTCAAGGACGTCGTCGTGCTCTCGACGTCCGACGAGCCGGTGACGCTCCGACTCGACGTGCGGGGTCCGGGCGACGCCACCGCCGGCGACATCGTGGCCACTGCCGACATCGAGGTGCTCAACCCGGAACTGCACCTCGCTGCGCTCAACGGAAAGGGCCGCCTCGCCGCGGACCTCACCATCGAGCGCGGCCGTGGCTACCTGCAGGCCGACGCCTCGCGCGGCTCCGGCACGATCGGTGTGATTCCCGTCGACGCCATCTTCAGCCCGGTTCGCCGGGTGGCCTTCGTGGTGGAGCCGACCCGAGTCGAGCAGTCGACCAACTACGACCGGTTGGTGCTCGACATCGAAACCGACGGCTCGATCTCGCCGCGCGAGGCCCTCGCGTCGGCCGGGGCGACCTTGCGTGCGCTCGTCGAGCTTGTCGAGCACATGAGCGATGCGCCGCAGGGGCTCCCGATCGCCGACGCCGGGGCGACCACGACGGCGTCCCCCGACCTCGATGTCGCCATCGAGGACCTCGACCTGTCGGAACGGCCTCGGAACTGCCTCAAGCGCGCCCAGGTCAACACCGTTGGCGAGTTGTTGCAGAAGAGCGAAGACGACCTCCTCGCCATCACGAACTTCGGTCAGAAGTCGTTGGACGAGGTCATCGTCAAGCTGGATGAGCGCGGGTTGTCCCTGCGCGGACGGAGCTGATCACCATGCCAGGAACCCCGAAGAAGGGCGCCCGCTTCGGCGGGAACGCCGGCCATCAGCGTCTGCTCATGGCGAACCTCGTGGCCTCGCTGGTCGCCGCCGAGGGAATCGTGACGACTGAGGCGAAGGCGAAGGCGCTTCGCCCGATCGCCGAGAAGATCATCACCAAGGCGCGCAAGGGCGGCCTCCACAACCATCGCCAGGTCCTCGCGTACCTCGGCGACCAGGAGATCACCGCGAAGCTGATGGACGACATCGGCCCGCGGTACGCCAGCCGCCCGGGTGGGTACACCCGCATCCTGAAGCTCGGCCCGCGCCAGGGCGACAACGCGCCGATGGCGCGTATCGAGCTCGTCTGACCGCCGTCACCGGCCCCTTCGGGTCGACCGCGACGACATGGCGACCGAAGCTCTGAACGAGGAGCCGACCCGCAGGGTGCGGCTCCTCGTCGCGTACGACGGCACGGGGTTTGCCGGGTTCGCCGTGAACGAGGGCGTGCGCACGGTCGCCGGGGACTTGACCGCCGCACTCAACCGGGTGCTCCGCCACGACGTGCGAATCACCGCTGCGGGTCGAACCGACCGCGGCGTCCACGGTTGGGGCCAGGTGGTGACGTTCTCGACGGACGCCACGCACGTGGAGCCGGGCCGACTGGCCCGCTCGGTGACCGCGCTGTGCGGCCCGGAGATCGTGGTACGGGCGGCGGAGTTCGCGCCGCCGGGCTTCGACGCGAGGTTCTCGGCGACCGCCCGCAGCTATCGCTACACGATCCATCGCGGCCGTGTGCTCGACCCGTTCCGCGATGCTTACGAGTGGCACCTGCCGCGCGCCCTCGACATCGAGGCGATGAATCGGGCAGCGGCGACGCTGCTCGGTGAGCACGACTTCTCGTCGTTCTGCCGACGGCCGGGACCGTTGCCCGATGGCACGCCGCGATCGCTCGTGCGCGACCTGCGGGTCGCCCGTTGGAGTGAACGCCCCGACGGGCGCCTGCGCTTCGAGATCGAGGCCGGTTCCTTCTGCCATCAGATGGTGCGCAGTGTGGTCGGCACCTTGGTGGAGGTGGGTCTCGGGCGCCGAGACGAGGCATCTGTGGCGGTCGCTCGCGATCGCCGGGACCGCGCCGCCGTCACCACGGTGGCTCCGCCGAAGGGCCTCTGTCTGTGGAGCGTGAGCTACGGCGAGGCGGCCCCATTTGCCGAGGTCGTCCCACACCGTTAGCATCTTCGACCGCGCCTGTGGCCTGTCGCCACGGCTGATCGGGGCGGTTCCCTCCGCACCGAAACTCCACCGCCCGGTTCCGGGCACCTGCTCGACGCCGCGCTGCGCTCCGCGTGCGGCCCCCGACGGCTCATTCGAAGGTTCATCGTGCCCACGTACTCACCGAAAGCCAGCGAGATCACGCGATCCTGGCATGTTGTCGACGCCGAGGGCATGGTCCTCGGTCGGCTTGCTACCGAGGTTGCCCGCGTCCTGCGCGGCAAGCACAAGCCGATCTTCACCCCGCACCTCGATACCGGCGATCACGTCATCATCGTGAACGCTGACAAGGTCGTGCTCACGGCGAACAAGGCCGAGACCAAGCGCGTGTACCGCCATTCGGGGTACCCGGGCGGGCTGACCTCGTCGTCGTATGCCGAGCTGCTGGCGGATCGCCCCGACGAGGCGGTTCGTCGCACCGTTCGCGGCATGCTGCCGAAGAACCGGCTGGGCCGCCAGATGCTGGGCAAGCTCAAGGTGTACGCCGGTCCGACCCATCCACACGGGGCTCAGCAGCCCGTCCCGCTCGACGTGCCCGGTGCACGCGGGCGTTCCTGACCTCGATTCGACGGAGAGATCCAGCAATGCCGCAGCCACTCGTGCAGTCCACCGGTCGTCGCAAGCGGGCGGTCGCTCGCGTCCGATTCCGTCCCGGGACTGGAGCGATCACGATCAACAAGCGTCCGCTCGAGGAGTACTTCCCGAACGACACGCACCGTATGGTTCTGAGCGAGCCGCTCAAGGTCGCGGAGCGCACCGAGTCGTACGACATCGACGTCACGCTGCACGGCGGTGGCCCGTCGGGGCAGGCCGGGGCGCTTCGCCTCGGGATCGCCCGAGCCCTGATCGCGCTCGACGAAGAACTGCGGCCCAGCCTGAAGCGCGCCGGGTTCCTCACGCGTGACGCCCGCGAGAAGGAATCCAAGAAGTACGGCCTCAAGAAGGCCCGCAAGGCGCCGCAGTACTCGAAGCGCTGATCCGGCGCGAGCCATGCGTTTCGGCACCGATGGTGTCCGCGGGGTCGCGAACGCGGCCCTCACCGGGGAGTTCGCCATGGCGCTCGGCCGCGCCACGGCCCGCGTCCTCGGTGGCTCGACGTTCCTGATCGGTCGCGACACGCGCCGCTCGGGGACGCTGCTCGAGTCGGCCTTCGCTGCCGGGCTGTGCGCCGAGGGCGTGAGCGTGGAACTGCTCGGCGTCGTCCCGACCCCGGCGGTCGCGGCGCTGTGCGCCGATGATGGCGTGGCGGGAGCGGTGATCTCGGCGTCGCACAACCCGTTCGCCGACAACGGCATCAAGATCTTCGCTGCCGGCGGTCGAAAGCTCGCCGACGCGGTGCAGGCCGAGATCGAGCGTGCCGTCGACTCGATCCTCGCGGGCGATGGGGCGGCGACGCCGCTGACCGGGGCCTCGGTCGGTACCGTCGCCGTTCGATCCGACGCCACGCAGCGGTACCTCGACCACCTGAATCGATCGGTCCCTGCCGGCGACTTCGACGGGGCACGCGTGGTGCTCGACTGCGGGCACGGCGCCTCGTACCAGGTCGCGTCCCGCGCGTTCGAGGCGCGCGGTGCAACGGTGATCGTGATCAACGCCGATCCCGACGGCACGAACATCAACGCCGGCTGCGGATCGACCCACCCAGACGTTCTGGTCGCAGCGGTGCGCGACGCCGGCGCCGACCTGGGCTTCGCGTTCGACGGCGATGCCGACCGCGTGGTTGCGGTCGGATCGGACGGCACCGTGATCGACGGAGACGAGCTGATCGCCATGAATGCCGCGGACCTGCGGGATCGGGGCGAGCTCGCCGAGCACACCGTGGTCGTCACCGTGATGACCAACCTCGGGTTCCGCCAGGCGATGGGTCGAACCGGCATCGCGGTGGTCGATACCGCCGTTGGTGACCGATACGTGCTCGAAGCGCTCGATGCGGGCGGGTTCGTGCTGGGTGGGGAGCAGTCGGGTCACATCATCTTCCGCGACGTCGCCACCACGGGCGACGGTGTGCTCGCAGCGCTGCGGACCACCGAACTGGTACGTCGGAGCGGTCGGACGATCGAGGCGCTCGCCGCATCATCGATGACGCGGCTTCCACAGACCCTCGTGAACGTCGCGATCTCGCAGCCGATGCCCGACGTGACCGAGCGAATCGCTGAGGCCCTCGGCGCCGCGGCGGCGCTCCTCGGCACATCGGGCCGCGTGCTGGTGCGGCCGTCGGGGACCGAGCCGGTGGTCCGCGTGATGGTCGAGGCGAGCGATGTCGACGAGGCAACCGCCGTCGGCCGTTCGCTCGCCTCGGCAGTCGAGACCGCCGACCTGTCGCGAGCCTGACCCGACGCGAGCGCTACCAGTGGGCTCGGCCTCTAGAGTGTTCACCCGTGGTGGTGGTCCGTGGCGCCGCCAAAGTTGGGAGTGCACATGTGCGGGATCATCGCTGTTCTTCGACGGCCGACCGATCGGTCGCTGCCGGATCCGAACGGCTTTGTCGCCGACCTGCAGGCCGCGGCGGCGGCGCTCCGTGGCGGGGGCGGGCTCCTCGATCGGCTGACGCGAGCCTCCGAGCACGTCGAGTCGGTCGACGCCGCACTGCGTCCAGTGGTGGGCGTGCTCGCGTTGCGCGGCGCACCCGCGGCGGCGGATCGGATCCGCGCGCTGTGCGCCGAACTCTCGGCGTCGGTCGCTGCGTTGGAAGCCGCTCTGGACGCGGCGACGCCGGAAGAGGCGTTGAGCGATCTGGAATCGACCAACGCCGCGATGATCCGCTTGAAGGACGCCGTATGGGCGATCGAGCGGGATCGCCTGCGCGCGGTGGACTCGGTCGATCTGCTGGCCGGCGACGGCGGCGCGGCCGCCGCGACGGCGATGTTCAGCCTGCACCAGGCGCTCTCGGCGCTCGATCGGCTGGAGGTCCGTGGGCGGGATTCCGCAGGCATCGAGCTCTTGGTCTCCGGCCACGGGCTCGACCTGGGCTCCCCGGAGATCGCGGCGATGATCGCGGCCCGCACCGATCCGGTGTTCACGTCGGGGGCCGTTCGGGTCGAGGGTGATCGGCTGCTGTTCGTGTACAAGGCGGCCTTCGAGATCGGGGAGTTGGGCGACAACACCGCCGCGCTGCGCTCCCGCATCAGCGGTGACGCACTGCTGCACGCTGCGCTGGCCGGGCCCGAGGCGACGGTGCTGGTGCTCGGTCACACGCGCTGGGCGTCGGTCGGCATCATCAGCGAGCCCAACGCGCATCCGCAGTCCTCCGACGAGTTGTCCGCGGCCGATCGGCCGCTGGTGACCGCAGTCCTCAACGGCGATGTCGACAACCACGCCGACCTGATCTCCGCCAACGGCCTCGAGATCCACGGGGCGATCACGACCGATGCCAAGGTGATCCCGGCGCTGGTGTCCCGTCGGCTCGCTGCGGGCGAATCACCCGCGGTTGCCTTCCGGGAGAGCGTTGCCTCGATGGAGGGCTCGGTTGCAATCGCTGCGAGCGTGGCGAAACAGAACGATCGCCTGTATCTCGCCCTGCGCGGGTCGGGACAGGCGCTCTACGTCGGAGTCGCCGACGAGGCGTTCATCGTGGCCTCCGAGCCCTACGGCGTGGTCGAGGAGACGGCCCGCTACCTCCGTATGGACGGCGAGACGCCGTCGAATCCCGAGAATCCGACGGCGAGCCGAGGCCAGATCATCGAGCTGCACGGTGACGCCGCCGGCTCGGTGGAGGGCATCCGTCGCTGGTCGTACGACGGCACCGAACTCCCGGTTGTCGACGATGAGCTCGCCGTGGCGCAGATCACGACCCGCGACATCGACCGAGGCGACTTCCCGCACTTCTTGCTCAAGGAGATCACCGATGCGCCGTCGTCGTTCCGCAAGACCCTGCGGGGCAAGCTGATCGAGACCGACGGGCGGTTCTCGGTGGCGCTGTCGACCGAGACCGTCCCGACGGCGGTGCGCGAGGCCTTGCGTTCGGGGTCGATCCGACGGGTGCTGGTCATCGGCCAGGGGACCGCGGCGATCGCCGGGCAGTCGCTCGCTCTCGCCCTGGCGGATCTCACCGCCGAGACCGAGTTGCGGGTCGAGGCGCTGCCGGCCACCGAGCTTTCGGGGTTCCGTCTGCGCGCCGACATGAGCGACTCCCTCGTGGTGGCGATCAGCCAGTCGGGCACCACGACCGATACCAACCGCACGGTCGACCTGGTGCGCGGACGCGGTGCGAGCGTGATCGCCATCGTCAATCGTCGCAACAGCGACCTGTGCGACAAGTCCGATGGGGTGCTCTACACCTCGGACGGCCGCGACGTGGAGATGAGCGTCGCGTCGACCAAGGCGTTCTACGCGCAGATCGCTGCGGGTCTGCTGCTCGCGTCTGCGCTCGCCGATGCCGTGTCGGGCGCCGTGCGGTCAGACAGCCCCGACCAGCAGCGGTTGCTGTCGGCGCTGCGCGAGCTGCCCGACCGGATGATCGACGTGACTGCCCGGCGGGAGGCGATCGCCGAGGCGGCCGCCCAATTCGCCCCGTCGCGTCGGTACTGGGCGATCGTCGGCAACGGCTCGAACCAGATCGCAGCCCGCGAGATCCGGATCAAGCTCTCGGAGCTTTGCTACAAGTCGATCGCCTGCGACGCGACCGAGGACAAGAAGCACATCGACCTGTCGTCGGAGCCGCTGATCCTGGTGTGCGCGTCGGGCCTCGTCGGCTCGACCGCCGACGACGTCGGCAAGGAGGTGGCGATCTACCGCGCGCACAAGGCGGCCCCGATCGTGGTCGCCACCGACGGGGGCAACCAGTTCTCGTCTGCGCTCGCGGTGTTGACGGTGCCGGCGACCGATCCGCGGCTCGCGTTCGTGTTGTCGGCCATGGTCGGACACCTGTTCGGCTACGAGGCGGCGCTGGCCATCGACGCACAAGCGCGGCCGCTGCGCGAGGCCCGATCGGCCATCGAGCACCTTGTCAGCGCTGTGGAGCCGACGCACGACGCCGGTTCGGGCTCGATCCTCGATTCGGTGCGCGCCGAGCTCGTCCCCCAGGCGGTGCAGTTCGGCGACGGGGTACGGACCGGCGCGTACAACGGCCACCTCGAGGCGGCCAGTGCGGTGCGCGTCTCGTCGCTGTTCCGCTTCGCGACGGGCGTCACGCCGCTCGATTGGTACCAGGTGGAGTTCGGCAAGATCGGAACGCCGGGCGTCGTGCTCGACGACCTCGCCGCGGGCCTGACGACCGCGATCGAGGAGCTGACCCGGCCTGTCGATGCGATCAAGCACCAGGCAAAGACGGTCACGGTCGGCATCAGCCGCAGCGACGAGTCGCTGCTGCAGGTGGCGCTGGTCGCGCAGACGATGTCGGCCGGAGCGCCGCGTGACCGCCTGTCGTACGCCACGCTGCGTTCCCTCGCCGATCTTGACCCGGCGATCGCGGAGGTCACCGGTTTCACCCGGTACCGCGTCGAGCGGGCCGAGGGCACCGACGGCACCGCGGTCGTCATCGACCGAGGCGGACTCGCGGCCGGCCTCGCGTCGCGGACCGAGCGTGACCCACGCCTGCGGGGCACGAAGCACCTGGTCGCCCGCGAGCACGAACTGATGGTTGCCCAAGGTCGAAGCGACGGGCGGATCGTGGTGATCGTGCCCGAGGTGAAGGACGGAGCGTCGACCGGGCTGACGCTGCTGCACGTCCGGCTGCGCGACCGGCTGCCCGCCGCGACGGCTCGCGGGGTGCTGCAGGGGTACCGCCGTCGCTACCAGGCGCTACGCGACGCGGTCACCGAGACCGAGGACTCGTTCCGCGACGACCTGCTCGCCGAGCAGCCGATGGTCGACCTGCTGTGCGAACCGATTCTCGACCTGGCGGATCGCTGGCGTTCGTGATCCCGGTTGCGGTCGGAACCGACGTGGTCGAGGTCGACCGCATCCGTCGGGCGCTCGATCGCACGCCGACGCTCGAGGCCCGGGTCTTCACGAGCGACGAGATCGCCTACTGCCGTGCTGCCCGTGAGCCCTGGCAGCGGTTCGCGGCCAGATGGGCGGCCAAGGAGGCCGTGATCAAGTGCCTCGGCGGCGGCCTGCCGGGTCTCGACCCGCACGGGATCGAGGTCGCGCACCTCGCCGATGGCGCGCCGACCGTGCGGCTGTCGGGCGACGTGCGACGCCGGGCGGAGGAACGGGGGATCGAGCGGTGGCTCGTTTCGCTCAGCCACGAGAGGACCGTCGCGACGGCGACGGCGATTGCGCTGGCCGCAACGTAGGGCGTTCGAACGGTCGGCACGCCTGGAAGAATGGCGGTGTGATCCCTGTCGTGACGCCCGTCGAGATGCGTGTGATCGATGCATCGGCGCCCGAGCCCGTCGAGGTATTGATCGCCCGTGCCGCAAACGCCGTCGCTCGATCGGCGATCGACCTGCTGGGCGGGTGCTACGGGCGGCGGGTTGTCGTGGTCGCCGGCCGAGGCAACAACGGCAACGACGGTCGCGTCGCGGCGGATCGCCTGGCGGCGCGCGGCGTGCGAGTCGAGGTGATCGACGCCGCCGATCCGCCGGAGCGGTTCCCGCACTGCGACCTTGCGATCGACGCCGCGTACGGGACCGGGTTTCGCGGTCGCTACGACTCGCCCATCCCCAGCGGCGTGCCCACCCTGGCGGTCGACATCCCGTCCGGGATCGACGGGCTGAGCGGCGTGGCATCGGGGCACCCGGCGCGGGCGATTCGAACGGTCACCGTCGCGGCGCTCAAGCCGGGCCTGCTGTTCGGCGACGGTCCGGCGTTCGCCGGCGAGATCGAGGTCGCCGACATCGGGCTCGACGTCGACAGCGCACGAACGCACCTCGTCACGGCGGGTGACGTCGCCGCCGGGTGGCCGTCTCGGTGCCGGGAGGCCCACAAGTGGCAGCACGCCGTGTGGGTGATCGCCGGGTCGGAGGGGATGGCGGGTGCAGCCCACCTGGCGACCACCGCCGCATTCGGTGCCGGTGCGAGCTACGTGCGGTTGACCGTGCCGGGCGGGGTCGCGCCATCGGGCGGCCCGCCCGAGGCGGTGGGGGTTCCCCTCGCGCCCGACGCGATCGCTGCCATCGTCGACCGAGATGCGTCACGGTTCGGCGCGATCGTGATCGGGCCCGGCCTCGGGCGCGACCCGGCAGTGGCTGCGGCCGTTCGGGCGGTCGCTCGCAGGGCCGATTGCCCCCTCGTGATCGACGGCGACGGGCTCTGGGCGATGCGGGAACCGCTCGCGTGGGAGACGGCCGCGGCGCGGGTGCTGACACCCCACGACGGCGAGTACGCGACGCTGAGCGGATCGCCGCCGGGCCCCGATCGCATAGCGGCCGCCCGGGCGCTTGCGGCGGACCGGGCCGCCACGGTGTTGCTGAAGGGTCCGAGCACCGTGGTGGCCACGCCCGACGGCGCGTGTCGCATCGTGACCTCGGGCGATGCCCGCCTTGCGACGGCTGGCACGGGCGATGTCCTGAGCGGCGCGATCGGGGCGCTCCTTGCCGCCGGCGCCACGCCGCTCGCCGCGGCCTCGCTCGGTGCACAGGTGCACGGCGCCGCAGGTCGGACCTGCCCGGCGGTCGGAACCCGCGCCGGCGATGTTGCCGCGGCGCTGCCAGCCACGGTGTCGACGCTCGTTGAGGCCCGCGCCGACGAGGGTGCCGTCGCGGCGCGTTCGGGGCGGCGGCAATGACCGCGTCGTCGGCGGGCCGGCCCTCGCGGATCGAGATCGATGCCTCGGCGCTCCGGGCGAACGCGGCCGCCCTCGTGCGGACGGTCGCACCGTCGGCGCTCTGCGCGGCGGTGAAGGCGAACGGCTACGGCCACGGTGCGGTAACCGCGGCGCGCGCCGCGGTCGACGGCGGTGCAGCTTGGCTGGCGGTCGCGACGATCGACGAGGGGCGAGAGCTGCGCTCCGCCGGTCTCGACGTACCGATCCTGCTGCTGTCCGACCCAGCCCCCGACGGCGACGAAGCGCTCATCGACGCCGATCTGGTCCCGGTGGTCTCGACGGTGGAGAGCGTGCAGCGGATCGGTGCGGCAGCCCGGCGGGCCGGGCGAACGGTGCGGGCCCACCTGAAGGTCGACACCGGCATGCATCGCGTCGGCGCGACCGTTGCGGAAGCGCTCGCGGTCGCCGACGCGCTCCGCGATACCGACGGCCTGTTCCTTGACGGGGTGTGCACCCACTTGGCCCGAGCCGACGAGGACGACCCGGCGCCGACCGACCGCCAACTCGATGCGTTTCGCGAGGTGTTGGCCCGGCTCCGGGCGAGCGGCCATCGGCCGACACTCGTCCACGCCGCCAACTCGGCCGGCTCGATCCGGTTTCCCTCGGCCCGCTTCGACATGTGTCGGTGTGGGATAGCGCTCTACGGCATTCGTCCCGCCGTTGGCGTGGCCCTTCCCGACGGTGTCGCGCCTGCGTTGCGGCTCGTGTCGGCCGTGTCGGCCGTCCGGTCGGTCGCCGCGGGCGAGAGCGTCGGCTACGGCGGTCGCTTCGTCTCCGACGCGGGTACCACGATCGCGACGGTGCCGGTCGGGTACGGCGACGGTGTGCCGCGCTCGCTCGGGCTGGTCGGCGGCGAGGTGCTCATCGATGGGAGGCGCCGACCGATCGCGGGGGTGGTGTCGATGGACCAGCTGACGGTTGCGACGAACGGCGAGGTCGCCGTGGGCGACGAGGTCGTGCTCCTCGGCGCGCAGCGCGGCGAGCGGATCACGCCCGAGGATTGGGCGGCGAAGCTCGGAACGATCGGATACGAGATCGTGTGCGGGCTCAGCGCCCGGCTCCCGCGGGTCGTGGTGGCGGGGCCGGCCGATTCGGTCGGTCGCTAGGCCGATCCGCTGGTGCGCCCGAGCCGAATGCCTTCGGCCGGCTCGTACGCGATCATGACGGTGCCGGCGCCCTCCGGTGCGGGCGCGATGCACCGCGCCTTGAGAACGGCGACTCCCGGTTCGGCCTTGGCCAGAGGGATCGCCGCAGAGAACGTGCCGTCGGCACTCACGGGAACGGTGAGGTCGGCGACGAAGGTCGCGTTTGCGAGTGTGGATTGCGTGAGGTCGAGTTCGGCGGAGGCACCCGGGCAGCGGTCACCGCTCACATTGAGCGTGTCGTCGAGGGTGAGCGTGGTGGATGCCACGGTCAGGTGTCGTGACGGCCGGGAGCCCACGGCGAACAGCGTGCCGGGCATCGGCCGGCGGGGCGGGCCGGACGGGCCGCAGGCGGCGCGGGCGCCGTACCAGCCCTCGTACGCGTTCGGCAGCGCCAGGTGGGCCTTGTCTTGACCGAGAAGGTTCCGGTGGGCCGGCGCCTCGGCCATGAGGCCGGAGGACGCGACCGATGCCTCGGCGGTCGAGAGGTAGATCTCGACGGTGATCGGCCCGGTCGAGCATCCGGTCACGGTCGCGGTCACCGCAACCGCGTCGCCTGGTGCGGGGAGGCGCGGCGCCGTGCGCACCGCGACCGTGACGCCGCTCGCCTGCGCCGAGGCGGCGCCGACCTGGATGGGCGCGACCGTCAGGAGCGCCGTCGCCGTGGCGATCAGTCGACCGAGATGAGCTCGCCTTCGTGCCTGCATGCTCCCGGTAGGGTATCGGCCGCATGTGGTTGGATCGTGACGCGTCGTCGGACCCGCGGAGAGACACGTCGTTGCAGGCCGCGGCGGTGACCGGGTGATCGAGCTCACGACGTCGAACGCGGGCGAGACCGCGGCGCTCGGCGCGGCGATCGCCGCGCTCGCGACCGGCGGCGAGATGGTGGTCCTGAGCGGTGAGATGGGTGCCGGCAAGACGGCGCTCACCAAAGGGCTGGCCGCAGCCTTGGGCGTGGCCGATCCGGTGACCTCGCCGACGTTCACGTTGGTGCACGAGTACAGCGGTCGCCTGCGGCTGTTCCACCTGGACGTGTATCGAATCGACCAGCTCGACGAGGTCGCCGACCTCGCGATCCCCGAGTTGCTCGACGACGACGCGCTGGTCGTCATCGAATGGGGCGACTCGATCGCACCGGCGCTGCCGCAGGACTACCTGGAGGTGCGGCTCTCGCTCGGCGTGGGTGACGACGACCGCTCCGTCGTGATCGACTCGGTGGGTCCCATGTGGCGAGGCCGACTGCAGCGACTTTCGTCGCTGATCCGCGAGGGGGGGACCGCGTGCTGATCTTGGGGATCGACACAGCGACCAACCAGGTCGGCTGTGCGCTCGGCGGCCACGAGGGGGTGATCGCATCGGTGGCGTCGCAGCGAGGTCGCCGTCACGCCGAGAGCCTGGCGCCATCGATCGAGTTCGTGTTGGGCCAGGCCGACGTGGTGCTCGCCGACGTGGGTGCGATCGCCGTCGACCTCGGCCCCGGCCTCTTCACCGGGCTGCGGGTGGGCATCGCCACCGCCAAGATGCTGGCGCACGCGCTCGGCATCCCCGTCCTGGGGGTCTCGAGCCTCGACCTGGTGGCGTTTGCTGTGCGGCTCACCCCGCGCCTGATCGTCGCTGCGATCGACGCTCGGCGATCGGAGCTCTACTTCGCGTCGTACCGGCAGGTGCCGGGTGGCATCCAGCGGATCGGCGAGCATCGGATCGGGTCGCCCGACGAGCTGGCGTCGGAACTCATGGCCTCGGGTGAGGAGGTGTTGCTCGTGGGTGACGGAGCGCATCGCTATCGCGAGCAGTTCGCGGCGATCCCGCGTGTCGAGCTCGCCGATCAGGGCTGGTCGGCGCCGTGCGCTCGGTCGCTCGTGCAGCTCGCGCACGCCCGCGCGTTGCGTGAGGAGTTCGATGCCGGATCGACGGTCATGCCGATCTACCTGCGCCGCCCCGACGCCGAGATCAACTGGGACACGCGTGAGGGTCGCCACCGTGCCTGACTCGGTCGAGGTCGTCGACATGGTGGACGACCACCTCGACGAGGTGTTCGCGATCGAGGAGGTCACCAACCCGCATCCGTGGTCGCGGACGTTGTTCGCCGCCGAGCTTCGCCAGGCGTGGTCTCGCTCGATCGTGGCGGTGGAACGTCGCACGGTCGTCGGATTCGGCTGTCTCATGTATTCCGGGGCCGAGGTGCACGTGACGAACCTAGGGGTCGCTCCGCGACATCAGCGTCGGGGGATCGGGTCGTTGCTGCTGCGGTCGTTGGCCGACGAGGCCGCCACGTTCGACGTGACCGCCATGACGCTGGAGGTGCGTGAGTCGAACGCGGCGGCGCGAGCGTTGTACGAGCGGTTCGGGTTCGTCGACGCCGGCCGCCGTCCGGGCTACTACGCGTCGCCGACCGAGGACGCTGTGGTGATGTGGCTGCGCGACCTGCGCCTCGCCGCGTCGGGTCGAGGGCGGGCGTCGTCGGCCGGGTCCGCACCGTCGCGTCGCGGCGAGGGGCCGACCGGCCCCGCCCTTTAGGATCGCCGCTGTGGAACCCCTGGAGCTCGCGGCCGACGCGCCGGTCCTCGGCATCGAGACCTCGTGCGACGAAACGGCCGCCGCCGTGGTGTGCGGGGCGAGCACGGTGCTGTCCTCGGTCGTGTCGAGCCAGATCGATCTCCACGCGCGCTTCGGTGGGGTCGTCCCCGAGATCGCGAGCCGGGCGCATCTCGACCTGTTGGTGCCGGTGGTCGCCGAGGCGCTGGTGTCGGCAGGCCTGGACGACCGTGAGATCGCCGCGGTGGGCGCGACCTACGGCCCCGGATTGATCGGGTCGCTGCTGATCGGGGTGAGCGCGGCGAAGGCGCTGTCGATGGTGTGGGGCGTGCCGTTCGTGGCCGTCAACCACATGGAGGCGCACCTGTACGCCGCGCTCCTCGAGAATCCGGGGCTGGAGCTGCCGCTGGTCGTGCTGCTCGTGTCGGGCGGTCACACGATGATCGTCGAGATGCGGGCGCCGGGGCGGTACCGCATCCTCGGCCGCACCCTCGACGACGCGGCGGGCGAGGCGTTCGACAAGGTCGCTCGCTATCTGGGCCTCGGCTATCCGGGCGGCCCGGTCATCGATCGGCTCGCGAACGACGGCGATCCGGAGGCGATCCGGTTCCCGCGCTCGATGCTCGACGAGGGGTACGACTTCAGCTTCTCCGGGTTGAAGACGGCGGTGATCAATTGGGTCCGGCGCCACCCAGATGTCGCGGCCGCCGATGTCGCCGCGTCGTTCCAGGCGGCGGTCGTCGACGTGCTGGTCACCAAGGTGCGACGTGCCGCCGACGCGGTCGGCGCAAAGGGCGTGGCGATCGGTGGGGGCGTTGCGGCCAACTCGGCGCTGCGGTCGGCCATCACCGAGGCGTGCTTCGCCGATGGTCGCGCCTCGTTCGTGCCGAGCCGCGAGATGTGCACCGACAACGCTGCCATGGTCGCGGCGGCGGCGTGGTACCGGCTGGGCCAGGACGGTCCCTCGCCGCTCGATTGCGGCGCCGTGGCGTCGCTGCAGTTGCCCACCTTCGTCGAGTAGCCGCAGCGCTCCCCGGCCGTTAGCACTCGTTGAGTGTGAGTGCTAACGTTGGCACTCACACGGGCCGAGTGCCAACGCGGGTGCCGGCCGTCTGTCACCACTACCAACGCTCCATGGAGGCAACTGCATGAACCTGCAGCCACTCGAAGACCGCATCGTCGTCCGTCCCGCGGCTGCCGAAGAGACGACCGCCAGCGGCCTGGTGATCCCAGACACGGCCAAGGAAAAGCCGCAGCAGGGCGAGGTGCTCGCCGTCGGCGAAGGTCGCTTCGGTGATGACAACGACCGCATTCCGATGGAGGTCAAGGTCGGCGACAAGGTCGTCTACTCGAAGTACGGCGGCACCGAGATCACGATCGACGGCGAAGACCTGTTGATCCTTGCGGCTCGCGACGTGCTCGCGATCGTCCGCTGACCGACGCCCCAACAGGAAGAGAACGTTTCACATGACAAAGATTCTCAAGTTCGACGACGAAGCTCGTCGCGCGCTCGAGGCGGGCGTCAACAAGCTCGCCGACGCGGTCAAGGTCACGATCGGCCCGAAGGGCCGCAACGTCGTGCTCGACAAGAAGTTCGGTGCGCCGACCATCACGAACGACGGCGTGTCCATCGCTCGTGAGATCGAGCTCGAAGACCCCTTCGAGAACATGGGTGCGCAGCTCGTCAAGGAAGTTGCGACCAAGACCAACGACATCGCCGGTGACGGCACCACCACCGCGACGGTGCTGGCCCAGGCGCTCGTGCGCGAGGGCCTGCGCAACGTCGCCGCCGGAGCGAGCCCGCTGAGTCTCAAGCGAGGCATCGAGGCAGCCGTGGCATCGGCCGTCGAGGCCGTGAAGGCTCAGGCCAAAGAGGTCGACGACAAGGCCGAGATCGCCCAGGTCGCCGCCATCTCCGCTGCCGATCCGAAGATCGGCGATGTCATCGCCGATGCGATCGACAAGGTCGGCAAGGACGGTGTGGTCACCGTCGAGGAGTCCAACACGTTCGGCATGGATCTTGACTTCGTCGAGGGCATGCAGTTCGACAAGGGCTACCTCTCGCCGTACTTCGTCACTGACCCGGAGCGCCAGGAAGCGGTTCTGAACGACCCGTACATCCTGTTCGTCAACGGCAAGATCGGCTCGGTCCAAGACCTTGTGCCCGTGCTCGAGAAGGTGATGCAGGGCGGCAAGCCGCTCCTCATCATCGCCGAGGACGTCGAGGGTGAGGCGCTTGCGACGCTCGTCGTCAACAAGATCCGCGGCACCTTCTCGTCGGTCGCCGTCAAGGCCCCGGGCTTCGGTGAGCGTCGCAAGGCGATGCTGGCCGACATGGCGGTCCTCACCGGCGGTCAGGTCATCAGCGAAGAGGTCGGGCTCAAGCTCGAGAACACGTCGGTCGATTTGCTCGGTCGTGCGCGCAAGGTCGTCATCACCAAGGATGAGACGACCATCGTCGAGGGCGCCGGCTCCGAGGACGACGTCAAGGGCCGCGTGGCGCAGATCAAGCGCGAGATCGACGACACCGATTCCGACTGGGATCGCGAGAAGCTCCAGGAGCGTCTGGCGAAGCTGTCGGGCGGCGTGGCCGTGGTCAAGGTCGGCGCCGCCACCGAGGTGGAGCTCAAGGAGAAGAAGCACCGGATCGAGGACGCGCTCAGCGCGACCCGGGCGGCCATCGAGGAAGGCATCGTTGCCGGCGGCGGTACGGCGCTGCTTCGTGCCCGCGCCGCCGTTGCCGCGACGGTCGAGTCGCTCGAGGGCGACGAGGCCACCGGTGCCCGCACCGTGTGGAAGGCGCTCGAGGCCCCGGCCCGTCTGATCGCCGACAACGCCGGGATCGAAGGCTCGGTCGCGGTGCGTCACGTCGAGTCGGAGTCGGGCAACATCGGCCTGAACGCCGCGACCGGCGAGTACGTCGACCTGGTGAAGGCCGGCGTGATCGACCCGGCCAAGGTGACCCGTGCGGCGCTGCAGAACGCGGCGTCGATCGCCGGGCTCCTGCTCACCACGGAATGCCTCGTCGCCGACAAGCCCGAAGAGGGCGGCGCCGGCGGTGGCATGCCTGACATGGGTGGCATGGGCGGAATGATGTGACCGTGCGCCCGAGTCGGGCGCACGCGATCGAGACGGGCCGGCTCCTTCGGGGGTCGGCCCGTTCCGCGTTCCGGCGCCACGCCGATCGGCGGGGCGGGGGCGACTGGGCGACTGGGCGATCGGGCAGACTGAACGAGATGTCGTCCGGGTCAGCAGCGCGAGGTGGACCGCAACAGGTCCCGCGGCCCCAGGGTGCGACGCCCGGACGACCAGCGCCGTGGGCGGACCGCGAGCACCTCGTGCAGGGGGTCGATGCCGAGCGGGTTCGTGAGGTCTTCGGCGGTCGAGTCGGGTCGGCGTCCCCCGTGCGCGAACGCGGCGGCTCGCCGTCGGCAGTGCTCGTCGCCTTGACCGTGGAACCGGAACCCGCCGATGGGTTGAGCGTGTTGCTGACCCGGCGAGCGTGGACGCTGCGCACGCATCGCGGCGAGGTGTCGTTCCCGGGTGGTCGCAGTGACGACGGCGAGCATCCACACGACACTGCGCGACGCGAGGCGTGGGAAGAGGTGGGGCTCGCTCCGGCAGCGGTCGAGGTGGTCGGCGAGATGGACCACCTGACCACGGTCACGCGGCGGGCCTACATCGTGCCGGTGGTGGCGCTGCTCGGGTCGCGCCCGGAGCTGGTGGCCCACGTGGGCGAAGTCGATGCCATCCTCGAGGTGTCACTCGCCGAGCTGGTGCGGCCTGGCACCTTCCGCGAAGAACGCTGGGGCGTGGAGCCCGATGCTCGGCCGATCTACTTCTTCGACCTGGTTGGCGACACCGTCTGGGGTGCAACGGCCGCCATGTTGCGCGACCTGCTCGTGCGGCTGATGCGGCTCGATCCGGGGCCGGAGACCGACTACGACGCCGCCCGTGGACTGTCGGCGACCTGGGCCGGGCCATGGGATCCTCCTCCGTGGATCGGCGACGACGTCGTGTGACGCCCGCCCCGGCGCCCGTGCGAGAGGCGGCCGTACGCGGGGAGTGGAGCTGACGGGCCCGCAGGGGCACACAAGGGGGCCCACACAAAGCCGCAGCGGCGACCGACCGTGGGAATAGCCTGCGGTCATGCCGACGCTGTCGTTCGAGGGTGAGACCCATGCCGAAATCGTCATCAAGGTGCGTCGCTGGCTGGCGTCGCTCGACGGCGCGGAGGAGTCGAACCTCTCGGCGGTCGAGGCGATCGAGCAGGGCGCGGAGCTGACGAAGGACGCGTTGCGCATCATCGCCTCGGCGGCGCCGTCGCCGGTGGCTCACAGCGAGGTGCTGAAGGGGCTCACCGCGATGGGCTACAAGGCGACGGACGCAACGAAGGACGCGCTCGTCTCCGGCCTCGACTCCATCGAGGAGGCGACCGGGGGGAGCGTGGTGCGTCAGGTGCAGAAGGCCGGACGTCGCGCGGCGTACGAGATGAACGCCACGGTGGCCCGCCAACTCCTTAAGGCGCTGCGCGGCAGCTGAGGACCGGGCCGGTCCGCGGCGCGGCGGCGCAGCGATTCGCGATGTGGCCGCGTGCGCACCGTGGCGCCTAGGGTCAGCGTCTTTCACCGGGCGGCATCCAGCGAGCGTTCGGCGGCGGAGGAGCCATGGCAGATCGACAGATCGGAATCGGGAAGTCGGCGCGGCGAGGGTACGCGCTCGACGAGGTCTCGATCGTTCCGAGCCGGAGAACTCGCGATGCCGACGAGGTCGACTCGACCTGGCAGATCGACGCCTTCACCTTCGACGTGCCGCTCGCGCTCGCCGGGCCGGACCCCGTCGAGGGTGCGCTCAACGTGGTCGACATCGAACGATTCGCCGTGGCCGACGGGTCGGTCGACCTCGGTGCGGTCCGCGAGGCGATGGAACGAGCGTCCAACGGCGGACCGAGTGCGGTGTCGGTGCGTCCGCAGCGGGCGCTCGACGTGCTGGGCGACCTGCGCCGGCTCGATCCCGATCTGGTCGTGATCGCCGGTCGCGTCGTGTCGGCTGAGCACGTCGCGAAGTCTCGCGAGCCGCTCAACCTGAAGCGCACGGTGCGCGAGCTCGAGATGCCCGTCATCGTCGGGGCGTGCTCGAGCTACCAGGCGGCCCTGCACCTGATGCGCACCGGAGCGGCGGGCGTGCTGATCGGTGGCGACCCGAGGAGCTCGGGCGTCGGCGTTCCGCTCGCCACGGCCATCGCCGATGCGCGCGGCGCTCGGATGCAGCACCTCGACGAAACCGGGGTGTACGCCCACCTGATCGCGGCGGGCACGATCCGCACCGGTGGCGACGTTGCTCGTGCCGTCGTGTGCGGCGCCGATGCCGTGTGGCTTTCCGCCGACGACGCCCGCGTCGATTCGGTGCCGGCGATCGTGGCCGATCTGCGCCGTTCGATGGCGACGTGTGGCTACGACTCGCTGAAGGAATTCCAAACGGCCGATCTGGTGGTCGTGCGATGACCGCCGAGCCTGTGGCGACCCCGACCGTTCTCGTCGTCGACTTCGGCGCGCAGTACGCCCAGCTGATCGCTCGTCGGGTGCGTGAGGCCCATGTGTACTCCGAGATCGTGCCGCACTCGATCAGCGCGGACGAGCTCGCCCGCCGCGCCCCCGCGGCGCTGATCTTCTCGGGTGGGCCGTCGTCGGTCCATCAGGAGGGTGCGCCGTCCATCGATCCAGCGGTGTATGAGCTCGGCATCCCGATCCTCGGGATCTGCTACGGCGCCCAGCTGATCGCCCGCGACCTCGGCGGTACCGTCGCGAAGACGGGCCGCGGCGAGTACGGGCGCACGGGCCTCGAGGTGCACGACCACGGCGCCTTATTCGGTACGGTCGATCACCAGCAGGTGTGGATGAGCCACTTCGACACGATCACCGAGCCCCCGACGGGATGTGTGGTGACGGCGAGTTCCGCCGATACGCCCGCGGCGGCGTTCGAGTCGGTCGAGCGCAAGATCTTCGGGGTTCAATACCACCCCGAGGTGCTGCACACCCCGCAGGGTCAGGATCTGCTGGAGCGGTTCCTGTACGGCCCGGCCGGGCTGGCCGGTTCGTGGACGATGGAGAACTTCATCGAGCGGACCGTGGAGCAGATTCGGGCGCAGGTCGGGTCGGGTCGGGCGATCTGTGGACTGTCCGGCGGCGTCGACTCGGCGGTCGCAGCGGCGCTCGTGCACCGGGCCATCGGCCACCAACTCACGTGTGTGTTCGTCGACACCGGCCTGATGCGCAAGGGAGAGGGCGAGCAGGTCGTCGAGACGTTCCGGCGCCATCAGGGGATCGAGCTGATCCACGTGCAGGCCGCCGACCGCTTCTTCGGGCGACTCGTTGGGGTCACCGAGCCGGAGCAGAAGCGCAAGATCATCGGCGAGCTGTTCATCCGGGTGTTCGAGGATGCGTCGGGCGGGATCGAGGACGCCCGATTCCTGGTGCAGGGGACGCTGTACCCCGACGTCATCGAATCGGGAACGACACACGCTGCGAAGATCAAGTCGCACCACAACGTCGGCGGGCTCCCCGACGACCTCGAGTTCGATCTTGTCGAGCCGCTGCGCGCGCTGTTCAAGGACGAGGTCCGGGCGGTCGGCACGCAGCTCGGCCTGCCCGACGAGATCGTGTGGCGTCAGCCGTTCCCCGGCCCGGGGCTCGGCGTGCGCATCATCGGCGAGGTCACGCGCGACAAGGTGGCGCTGCTGCAGGAGGCCGATCAGATCGTGCGCGACGAGCTGCGTGCGGCAGGTCTGGAGCGTGCGATCTGGCAGGCGTTCGCGGTGTTGCCCGACATCCGCGCGGTCGGCGTGATGGGCGACGAGCGAACCTACGGCTACCCCGTGATCATCCGCGCCGTGACGTCGGAAGACGCGATGACGGCCGACTGGGCTCGGCTGCCCGACGACGTGCTGGAGGCGATGTCGTCGCGCATCATCAACGAGGTGCGAGGCATCAATCGGGTGGCCTATGACATCACGTCGAAGCCGCCCGGAACCATCGAGTGGGAGTGACGGGTCGTCGTCGTGCCCCGCGCCGATGCGCCGATCTCGGCGGTGCCGCCCCGTCCGGTGAGTTTTCGTAACACGGTTGTCATAATCGATCGGCCGTGGCATCATGGTTCGACCATGTCCCGTGCGTCTGCCCTACGACCGGCTCGGTGGAAGGTGTCTTGGATCTTCCGCTCGGTTGCGGCCGCAACCGCTCTCGCGTTGCTTCCGTCCGCCGTTTCTGCCGAGCCCTCCTCGCCCGCTCAGTCCGTCGGATCCCTTCAGGAGAAGGCCGACAGGATCGCCGCCGACATCGATCGGCTCGACGAGCGAACCAATGCTCTGGCCGAGCAATACAACGATGCGGTCATCAACCTGGATGCGTTGAAGACCAAGCTCGCCGAGACCCAACAGCAGGTCGGCGAGGCCAGAGCTGCGCTCGAATCGAACCGCAGCGCGGCGGTCGAGGCCGCTCGTCGGTCGTTCGTCGGATCCGCCGGTGGCGACGGGTCGTTCCTCGGCGGCGGAGGTGGTGAGCTCGAAGCGGCAAGTCGCCGCGAGACGTACCTCTCGACGCGCCACGACTCCTCGGAGCAGGCGATCGAAGACGTGAGCGCTGCGCAGCAGGATCTTGCGGAACGTCAGGCGCAGCTCGACGCGGCGAAGTCCAAGGTCGACCAACAGGTCGCCGACCTCGACGCGTCGAAGCAGCAGCTGGACACGACGATCGCAGACCGCAAGAAGCTGCTCGAAGGTGTGCAGGGCGAACTGAAGGCCGCGTTGGCCGCCGAGCAGGCTCGGCGGGCGGCCGCTGCCGAGGCCGCAGCCAAGGCCGCGGCCGACGCGGCTGCGGCGCAGTCTCGACAGGCTCGACGCCCGTCGGCGGCGGTTGCGGTGCAGCCGAACGGCAGCACGCGCCCCGCGGCGCCGAGTACCCCGCGAGCGGTGACGCCGCCTCCCGCTGGCGCGCCGCGCGCGGTCGAGGTGGCGCTTGCCCAGCAGGGCGATCCCTACCGGTGGGCGGCTTCGGGCCCCGACGCGTTCGACTGCTCCGGCTTGGTGATGTACGCGTACGCGGCGGCCGGTCGGAGCCTGCCGCACTCCTCGCGGTCGCTCCGAGGGATGACCCGCTCGCTGTCGGCCGACGAACTCCAGCCGGGTGACTTGGTGTTCGGCGGCTCGCCGGTGCACCACGTCGGCATCTACATCGGCAACGGTCAGATGGTGCACGCACCGCATACCGGCGACGTCGTCCGCGTGGCGAGCATCTACAGCACATCCAAGCCGGTGTCGTTCGGCCGGCTCTGACCCGTCGCACGGCGGCCGCGACGCCCGCTACGTTCGTGCCTATGTCGAAGCACCACGCAGACGTCGAGGCGCTGCTTCCAGGCTCCCGGCGGTTCACCTTCGCCGATGCGGGGCTGACCTTTCCGGTGGTCGTCGCGGGTGAGGGCCCGGCCGTGATCGTGATGGCCGAGATGCCGGGTATCACGCCGGCGGTCCTCGCGTTCGCCGAGCGGGTTCGGGCGCTCGGATGCAGCGTGTGGCTCCCGGTGCTGTTCGGCGAGGTCGGTCGGCCGCTGGGCCCCGCGTACCTTGCGTCGTCGTTGCGTACTGCGTGCGTGGCACGCGAGTTCGCGGCGTTCGCGACGGGCAAGACGGCGCCGGTGACGCGCTGGCTGCGAGCGCTCGCCCACCATGCTCACGCCGAGTGCGGTGGTCCCGGCGTCGGCGCCATCGGCATGTGTTTCACGGGCGGGTTCGCGCTGGGGATGCTCCTGGACGAATCGGTGGTCGCCCCGGTGCTGAGCCAGCCATCGCTGCCCATCGGCCCGGGCCGCCGACGCGCCGCGGACCTGCACCTGTCGCCAGACGACGCCGACGCGGTTGCGGCGAGGGTGGAGCGCGACGATCTGCAGGTGTTGGGGCTGCGCTTCAGCTGTGATCGGCTGGCACGGGCCGAGCGCTTCGGGTCGCTTCGCGACCTGCTCGGCGATCGCTTTATCGGGGTTGAGATCGATTCGTCGCGCGGCAACGATGCGGGCATCCCGCTGGTGGCGCATTCGGTGCTGACCGAGCACCTGGTGGACGAGGCCGGGCATCCGACTCGGGATGCGCTCGACCGGGTGCTGGCCTTCCTGCGTGATCGCCTGACCGCGAGTCCTGACCGCGAGTCCTGACCGCGAGTCCTGACCGCGAGTCCTGATGAGGGCGGCCGTCGCAGCGGTGTGGAGGGTGGGCGGCCGGCCCGACGAGCGACGGTGGCCGGTCTCGGCTGTCGGAGCATGGCACTAGCGTCGATGAGCGTGTCATTCGGTGATCTGCTCGACGGACTGAACGCGGCCCAGCGCGAGGCCGTCACGCATCCCGGCGGGCCGCTGCTGGTGGTCGCCGGGGCGGGGTCGGGGAAGACCCGTGTGTTGACGCACCGCATCGCCTACCTGATCGAGCGCGAGGGCGTTTCGCCGTTCGAGATTCTGGCGATCACGTTCACGAACAGGGCGGCGGACGAGATGAAGCATCGCGTCGGCGCGCTCGTCGGCCCGGTGGCCCACAAGATGTGGGTGTCGACGTTCCATTCGGCGTGCGTACGCATGCTCCGGCGCGACGCCGCCCGCCTGGGCTTCCCCTCGCAGTTCACGATCTACGACCAGGCCGACGCGCTGCGCCTCGTCACCTACGTGCTGCGCGATCTGCATCTCGATCCCAAGAAGCTGCCCCCGCGTTCGGTCCACGGTGCCATCTCGGCGGCGAAGAACCAGGGACTGTCGCCCGAGGCCTTCGCCGAGTCGGCGCAGGTGATCACCGAGCGCCGCATCGCCGATGCCTACGCCGAGTACCAGCTGCGGCTGCGGCGGGCGGGCGCCATGGATTTCGACGACCTCCTGCTCAACGCGGTGGAACTGCTGAAGCGTTGCCCCGACGTGCTCGAGGGTTACCAGCACCGTTTTCGTCACGTGCTGGTCGACGAGTACCAGGACACCAACCCGGTGCAGAACGAGTTCGTGCTGCTGCTCGCCCAGGCGCATCGCAACGTGTGCGTGGTGGGCGACGGCGACCAGTCGATCTACGCCTTCCGCGGTGCGGACATGTCGAACATCATGGAGTTCGAGCGGGCGTTCACCGAAACATCGGTGGTCGTGCTCGCGCAGAACTACCGCTCGACGCGGCGAATCCTCGATGTCGCCAACGCGGTCATCGCGAACAACGCGGCCCGCAAGCCCAAGCAGCTGGTGACCGAGGGGCCCGAGGGCGAGATGGTCGTGCGCTACACGGCGGAGGACGAGTCCGACGAGGCGCGCTGGGCCGTCGGCGAGATGCAGCGCCTGCACGACGGCGCCGAGATCCGCTGGGGCGACGTGGCGATCTTCTACCGGACCAACGCCCAGTCCCGCGTGATCGAAGAGCAGCTCATGCACTCGGGCATCCCGTACAAGGTCATCGGCGGCACGCGCTTCTATGACCGGCGCGAGGTCAAGGACGCTCTGGCGTACCTGCGGGCGGTCATCAACCCGGCCGACGAGGTGAGCCTCAAGCGTGTGGTGAACCTGCCCAAGCGCGGGGTGGGCGACTCGAGCATCGCGAAGATGGACGAGTACGCACGGGCGCACGGCCTGCCGTTCGCCGAGGTGTTGCGCGACGCTCCCGAGGCGGGGGTCACGGGCCGAGCCGTCCGCGGTCTCGCCGAGTTCGAGGAGCTGCTCGTCAACCTGCGTGCGCACATCGCTGCGGGCCCCGCCCCGCTGCTCGAACGGATCCTCACCGACAGCGGCTACGTCGCGGAACTCGAGGCCGACGGCGGCATCGAGGCCGAGGGGCGGCTGGAGAACCTGTCGGAGCTGATCGGCACGGCGCGTGAATTCGAGTCGGTCGAGGAGTTCCTCGAGCGCACGAGCCTGGTGGCCGACGCCGACTCGATCGACGATGACGAGAGCTCGGTGCTGCTCATGACGTTGCACGCGGCCAAGGGCCTCGAGTTCCCCGTCGTCTTCCTGATCGGCATGGAAGAGGGTGTCTTCCCGCACCAGCGAGCGCTGAGCGACCCGAACCAGATGGAGGAGGAGCGTCGCCTCGCGTACGTCGGCATCACTCGGGCGCGCGAGCGCCTGTACGTGTCGTCGGCGTGGAGCCGCATGTTGCACGGGTCGACGCAGTACAACCCGCCGTCGCGCTTCCTCGACGAGATGCCCGCCGAACTGGTTGCCGAGACCGGCTCCCGGCGCCGCACCCGGGGCGGCGGCTCCTCGTGGGGCAGCGCCGGCGGCGGATGGGGCTCGCGGTCGGGCGGGCGCGGTTCGGGCGATTCGTTCGGGTCGGGACGCGGGCCGGGTGCCGGGCTCGGTTCGGGGGGTCGCGGGTCGGGCGGTTCGCTCGGATCCGGCAACGCGCTCGGTTCGGGCGGGGGATCATCGATGTGGCAGCGGCCGGCGGCGGCGACAACGACGGGCGCGCAGCTCATGGGTCTGCGGGTTGGCGACGACGTGCGGCACGCGAAGTGGGGCGAGGGGGTCGTTCTCGACCTGTCGGGGCAGGGGGACGATCTCCAGGCGACGGTACGATTCCGTGACGAAGGCGAGAAGCATCTACTCCTCGCCTGGGCGCCGCTGGAGAAGATCTGATCATGACGTTGCAGTCGCTGCGGCGAGCCGATGTGGCCATCCGTCGCCGGGTCACGCTCGCGTCGCTGTTCCACGATCTGGCCGCCATCTGGGGTGGGCGGCGGCTCACCACCGACGCCGGCACGGATCTGGTGCTCACCTACGACGACGCGGCGGATCGGGTCGACCGGTGGGCCGCCGGGCTGTCGCTGCGAATCGACCACGGCGACCGCGTCGTGCTGGCCATGCGCAACGGCTACGACCAGCTGCTCGCCGCAAGTGCGGTGTCGCGTGCTGGCGGCATCGCCGTCCCGGTGAACCCGCAGATGCGTGCCTCCGAGATCGATCACGTGATCGCCGACTGCGACGCGGCGGTCGTCGTGCGCTCGGTCGACGACCTGGCGACGCCGATCGAATCGGTCGCGCCGCACCTTCCCGCTCCCGACGAGGTCGCTGCGCTGTTCTACACATCGGGCACGACCGGTCGGCCGAAGGGGGCCGCGCTCACGCATCGTTCGCTCGTCGGCCAGACCACCTCCGCGGTGCTCTGGCCCGGTCATCTGCGTCGCGACGAGGTGGTGGTGGCGCTGCCGGTTGCTCACATCATGGGGTTTGTCACGCTTGTCGGCTTGGCGCTCGCCGGGATCCCCACGTTCGTGATGGAGCGTTTCCGCTCCGACGGGGTGCTCGACGCGATCGAGACGCGTCGAGCGACCGGCTTCGTCGGCGTCCCTGCGATGTACCGAATGCTGCTCGAAGCGGGCGCCGCGGACCGCGACCTCACGTCGGTGCGCGTGTGGATGTCGGGTGCCGATGTGATGCCCGCCGAGATCGCGCGGGCCTTCAAGGGGTTCGGGGCCTCGATATCGCTGCCGCTGCTGGGCGCCGTCGGCGAGGCGGCGTTCGTCGAGGGCTACGGCATGGTCGAGGTTGGCGGTGGCGTGGCGGCCAAGATCTCGCCGCCGATGCTGCCGCTCGGCATCGGCGACACGATGGGGTTCCGCCTGCCGGGATACCGGTTCCGCGTGGTCGACGACGACGATCGGCCGGTGCCGATGGGCGGACTCGGCGAGCTGTGGGTGCGCGGTCCCGGGGTGCTCGAGGGCTATTGGAACGCGCCCGACGCGACGGCCCAAGCCGTGACCCCCGACGGATGGCTGCGCACAGGCGACCTGGTGCGGGTGGGACCGCTCGGCACGGTCGTGTTCTGTGGCCGGCGCAAGCAGGTGCTGAAATCGGGCGGCTATTCGGTGTACCCACTCGAGGTCGAGGCGGCGATCGAGGAGCATCCTGAGGTGGCCGAGGCCGCGATCGTCGGCGTGCCCGACGACAAGCTCGGCGAGGTGCCCGCCGCCGCTGTCCGCCTCGTCGCCGGATCCACGCTCGATCCGCAGGAACTGCTGGCCTGGGCCGAGGAGCGGTTGGCGCACTACAAGGCGCCTCGCCGCATCGTGGTGGTCGACGAGTTGCCGCGAACGGGTACGCAGAAGGTGCAGAAGGACCGTCTCGTGGAGCTGTTCACGTGACGGGCACGGCACCGTTGATCTCGGTGGTGATGCCGGCGTACAACGCGGCCGCGTACCTGCCCGCGACGGTACGGTCGGTGCTGCGTCAGACCTTTCGCGACATCGAGCTGCTGGTGGTGGACGACGGGTCGACCGACGACACCGCGACGGCCGCGCTCGATGCTGCCGAGGGCGACGCTCGGCTGCGTGTGATTTCACCCGGGGTGAATCAGGGCCGATCCGCGGCGCGCAACCTGGGCATCGACGCGGCGCTCGGCGACTGGGTCTGCCCGACCGACGCCGACGATCTGTGGGCGCGCGGGCGTCTCGCCGCGCTGGTGCGTGCGGCGCGCCGTTTCCCGCTGGCCACGGCGGTTACAGACGACGTCATGGGATTCCGCATCGACGCGTCGGGCGAGATTCGGCTCGGCCATCGCTATGCGAGCCGAGCGAGTTGGTGGGTCGGCGGCACGCACGTGCTCGAGCGGCGCGGCTGGTACGTCGATCGCGACTGCCACATGCGCCCGATCATCCGACGCGACTTCCTGACCGCGACGGGTCTGCGGTACCCGGTTGAGATGTCGTCGGGCGAAGACCTGTGCTTGCTGACGCAGGTCGCCTTCTCGCCGTCGGCCACGTTCACGGTGCGGGTTGCGGAGCCGAACTACTACTACCGGGAAGGCGAATCGACCCGCGCCGCCAACATGGCCGAGTCGCGGGTGCGCGGTGCACGTCGGGCGATCGAGGGCACGGGCAGCGCCGAGTTGGCGACGTTGGTCGATACCGTCGGGCGCGGCACCCAGTGGCGCCTGGCACGCGGCGACGCCCGCTATGCGGCCGCGAGCCGGTCGGGCGAGCGCGACCCGGGGGTCGACGACATCACGCTGAACCCCGACCCGGTGCGCGGCGTTGGCCAACTCCTTCGCCTGAAGGCGATCGAGGCGGTCGGGCGTGCCGCCGACCATCAGCTGCGGCCCGGCATCGTGCGCGACATCGAGGGTCAGCTGGCACCGAACGACCGCTGACTCGTCGGCGCGGGACGCAGCGGTCCGCAGGAGCGAACCGGTGTTGGGCCCGCCCGCCCGCCCGAACGACCGCTGACTCGTGGGCGCGGGACGCAGCGGTCGCCAGGAGTCGAACCGGTGTTGGGCCCGCGAGTGTGTGGCTATTTCGCCTCGGGGCGGACGTCGACCACGAGCGACCCGGTCTTGGTCACCCGAACCGGCAGCTGGGTGAGCCCCTCGCCGTCGGCGGGGAATGTCCGATCGTCGCACGTCGTCGTGAAGAGCTCGCGTCGTGCGTTCCACCGCAGGAAGCAGTCCTCCGGCGCTTTGGGCGGACGTGCCACGAACGCGTGCCACCCCGTCCGGGCGTTCCGGCCGTCGTGGCTGATCGCGATCGGGCGTCGCTGGCCCTTCCCCGACACATCGGAGAACAGGATCGGCCCGTCCTCGGCCACGGAGTCGGCGGCGTCCTCGGCCGAGCCGTAGGTCCACGTGCCGTCGTTGGCGCCGGTGGCCACGCTGGACTGCTGGCCGGTCGCGGCCCGGAAAACGGCGTACCCGAGTGTGACGATGAATACGAGGCTCACCACGGCGATGAGCACCGATCGAATCTGGCTGGTCGGATCTCGTCGCTCGATCGGCACGGCGTTGGCTCCACGGCCCCTCTCGATCGTCGTAGCGACGGGTGCGAGGGTGCCAGGTTGGGCGGCGGGTAGGTCGGTCCCTAGTATCGCCCGTCGAGCCCGGCCCGCTCACCTCGGCCGCCGGGCAGCCAGTCATCGAGGGTGGAGGCTCCGGATGGACCTGTTCGAGTATCAGGGCAAGCAGTTCTTCGCGCAGTACGGGATTCCCGTCTCCGACGGAGCGCCCACGAGCGACGTCGACGAGGCGGTGGAGATCGCCGATCGCGTCGGCTACCCGGTGGTGATCAAGGCGCAGGTGCACGTGGGTGGCCGCGGCAAGGCCGGCGGCGTGAAGCTCGCCAACAACGCCGACGAGGCACGCGAGCACGCCTCGAACATCCTCGGGCTCGACATCAAGGGCCACATCGTCAAGGTGATCTGGGTGGAGCACGCCTCGGACATCGCCGAGGAGTACTACGCAAGCTTCACGCTCGACCGGGGGGCCAAGAAGTACCTCGGCATGCTGTCGGCCGAGGGCGGCGTGGAGATCGAGGCGGTCGCCGAGTCGAACCCCGACGCCATTGCCAAGATCTGGATCGACCCGGTCGACGGGCTCGATGAGGCCACGGCCCGGGCGTGGGTCGAGTCGGCGACGCTGAACCCGGCCGCGACCGACGGCGCCGTCGACATCCTGTTGAAGCTCTACAGGGCCTACACCGAGGGCGACGCCGATCTCACCGAGATCAACCCGCTGATCCTCAAGCCGACCGGCGAGGTCCACGCACTCGACGCGAAGGTCACCCTCGACGGCAACGCAACCTTCCGCCACGCCGACTACGAGGCGTACGAGGCCACGCAGAACCGCGACGAGCGCGAGCAGGCGGCGCACGACAAGGGCCTGCAGTACGTGGGTCTCGACGGGTCCGTCGGCGTGATCGCCAACGGTGCCGGTTTGGCGATGTCGACGCTCGACGTCGTGAAGCAGGCCGGCGGCGAGGCCGCCAACTTCCTCGACATCGGCGGCGGCGCGAACGCGGATGTGATGGCGGGGGCGCTCGAGGTCATCAACAACGACCCTCGCGTGAAGTCGATTTTCATCAACATCTTCGGTGGCATCACCCGCGGCGAAGAGGTCGCCAACGGCATCATCACCGCGCTGGGGCGAGTGCAGATCGACGCACCGATCGTCATCCGCCTCGACGGCACCAACGCCGACGAGGGTCGCCAGATTCTCGAACCGCATCTGGGCGACTCGCTGCAGATGGCGCCGACCATGTTGGGTGCGGCCGCGAAGGCCGTCGAGCTGGCCTCGGCCCGCTGAGCGAACGACCTACGAGGAGACAGAGCAATGTCCATCTTCATCGATGAAACCACCAAGGTCGTCTACCAGGGCCTGACCGGTAGCCAGGGCCGCTATTACGGCCTGCTCAACCGCGACTACGGCACGCAGGTCGTCGCGGGCACCAGCCCCAAGAAGGCGGGTACCGACGTCGACGGCATCCCGATCTTCGCGACGGTCGGCGACGCGGTCGCGGCCACCGGCGCCACGGCGTCGTGCATCTTCATCCCGGCGCCGGGGGTGAAGGGTGCGGTGATGGAGGCAGCGGAGGCCGGCATCGAGTTCATCGTGGTCATCACCGAGGGTGTGCCGGCTCACGACGAGGCCTGGTTCTTCAACAAGCTCAAGCGTGACTTCCCGGGCGTGCAACTGCTCGGCCCGAACTGCCCCGGCATCATTAGCCCCGGCAAGGCCAACATCGGCATCACCGCCGGTCACATCGCCAAGCCGGCGGTTCCCGGCGAGAAGAACGTCGGCATCGTGAGCCGCTCGGGCACCCTGACCTACCAGGCCCTCTACGAGCTGCAGCAGCAGGGCATCGGTGTGACGACCTGTGTGGGTATCGGTGGCGACCCGGTTCCCGGCACCACGTTCATCGACTGCCTCTCGGCGTTCGAGGCGGATCCCGAGACGCACGCGATCATGATGATCGGCGAGATCGGCGGATCGGCCGAAGAGGAAGCCGCCGAGTTCATCAAGTCGAGCGTCTCCAAGCCGGTGTCGAGCTACATCGCCGGTGTCACGGCTCCGGCCGGCAAGAAGATGGGCCACGCCGGCGCCATCGTGTCGGGCAATGCCGGCACGGCGCAGGGGAAGATGGACGCGCTGCGGGCCGCCGGGGTGAAGGTTGGGCTCAACCCGACCGAGGCCGGCGAGCTCATGGTCGAGATCATCCAGGGGCTCTGATCCCCGGCGGTCGAACCTCCGTGAGCAAGGTCCTCCTCGACGTCGGTGCACACGTCGGGGAGACCCTCGCCGTCGCCTTGGAGCCTCGTTGGAGGTTCGACCGCATCGTCTGTTTCGAGCCGGCACCAGCGTGCTGGCCCGACCTTGAGCGACTCGCCGATGACCGCGTGGAGATCTGTCGATTCGGCCTGTGGTCGAGCGATGCCACGCTGCCCCTCTACCAGCCCGGTGCGGTGGGCGCGAGCGTTCACGGGTCGAAGGGTGGATCGGCCGATGCGGTCGACGCGGTCGACGCGGAGTTTCGTGATGCCGCGGCATGGTTCGCGGCGAACGTCGACGTGTCCGACGAGGTGATCATGAAGGTCAACTGCGAGGGGGCGGAGTCGGAGCTGCTCGTTCGCCTTGCCGAGTCGGGCGAGATAGACAAGGTCGGGCACCTGATGGTGCATTGGGACGTCCGCAAGGTGCCCGGCATGGAGCAACTCGAGTCGTCGACGAAGGCCCTGCTGAGTGGCCACACCGTAACCATGGTCGACTCCGATCTCGTCATGGTCGGCGGCAACGTGACCGACAAGACCCGCAATTGGCTCCGCTGGTACCACGGGCGCTCCGTGACGCGGTACTACATCGAGGGTCCGTTGGCATGGGGATGGAGCGTTCGTCGAGCCGTCTACCGGATTCGCCACTGATCGAGGTGCTCGCTAGGTTCGGCGTCGTGATGGGCCTGAGTTGGTTCTGGGATCTGGATCGGGGTGTGGGCGCATCCGGGACGGGCGGTGCCTGTTGCGCGGAGGAGCGCTGATGCGCATCGCCGTGCTCGCGTCGGGCAGCGGGTCCCTCCTCGACGCCATCCTTGCCGCGCGGCTGGGCGTCGAGGTCACCGTGGTCGACCGAGCCTGCATGGCGCAGATCGTGGCAGGTGGCCACGGCGTCGAATGCGTGATGGTGGAGCGGTCCGATTTTGGCCCCTCGTTCGATCGCGAGGCGTACACCGCGGACACGGTCGCCGCTCTGGCGCCGTTCGCTGTCGATCTGGTGGTCATGGCCGGCTACGGCACCATCCTGGGCCGATCCATGCACGACGCCTACCCCGGCCGCATCCTCAACACTCACCCGGCGCTGCTGCCGTCGTTTCCTGGCTGGCACGCTGTGCGCGACGCCCTCGACTTCGGCGTGAAGGTGACGGGGTGCACCGTGCATCTGGCCACTCTCGAGGTGGACGCCGGACCGATCCTGGCTCAGGAGGCCGTCGCTGTCCTGCCCCACGACGACGAAGCCACGCTGCACGAGCGCATCAAGGCCGTCGAGCGCCGCCTCTATGTCGACACGATCCGCGCCGTGGTCGCCGACCCGCGCACCTTGGAAGGAACCCATTGGTGAGAGCCCTGCTGAGCGTCTACGACAAGACCGGCATCGTGGAATTGGCCCGCGAGTTGGTCGGGCTGGGCTGCGAGCTGGTGTCCAGCGGCGGAACGGCCAAGGTGATCTCCGAGGCCGGCATCGCCGTGGTCGACGTTGCGGAGCACACCGGCTACCCGGCCATGTTGGGTCACCGGGTGGTCACGCTGCATCCGAAGGTCCACGGCGGGATCCTGGCCGACCGCGACGATCCCGACCACGTTGCCGACCTCGAACGTTTCGAGATCCCGGTGATCGATCTGGTCGTAGCGAACCTCTACCCGTTCGCTGCGGACCCCTCCGTGGAGCTCATCGACATCGGCGGGCCGGCCATGGTGCGGGCAGCGGCCAAGAATCATGCCCACGTCGGTGTGCTGGTCGATCCTTGCGACTACGCCTCGGTGCTGGACGAGTTGCGGGCCGACGGCTCGTTGTCGCTCGGCCTGCGCCGGCGTCTTGCGCGCACGGCCTTCGCCCATACCGCGGCATACGACGCGCAGATCGTCGCATGGCTGGACGAGCAGTTGGCCGGCGACGAGGTCGACGGGTCCCACGATTGCGCGGTCCCGCCGCCCACGGTGCACTTGTCAGCGACTCGTGCGCAGGTGCTTCGCTACGGTGAGAACCCGCATCAGTCGGGGGCTCGGTACACCTTCGGTGACTCGTGTTGGGACCGCGCGGTTCAGCACCAGGGAAAGGCGATGTCGTACCTCAACGTGTACGACGCCGACGCCGCCTGGCGTCTCGTGTGGTCGTTGGGCGACGACCCCGCCGCGGTCGTCATCAAGCACGCCAATCCCTGTGGCGCGGCGGTCGCCGCCGACATCGTGACGGCGTACAGCCGTGCTCACGCGTGCGACCCGGTGTCGGCCTACGGCGGCATCGTCGCGCTCAACCGCCCGCTGCCGGTTGCCTTGGCGGAGGTGCTCGTGCCGGTGTTCACCGAGGTGGTGATCGCCCCGTCGTTCGAGCCCGGAGCACTCGAGGTGCTGGCGGCCAAGCCGAACACCCGCGTGATCGAGGCCCGTCCGCCGGTGGTGCCTCCGCTCGACGTCCGCTCGATCGAGGGCGGGCTGCTGGTGCAGACCCGCGACTCGGTGTCGAGCGACCGCGACCTCTGGCGAGTGGTGACCGACCGGGAACCCACGAGTGGCGAGTGGCGCGACGTGGAGCTCGCGTGGCGGATTGCGGCCCGGGTCACATCGAACACGATCGTCTTGGTGAAGGACGGGCAGGCGGTCGGCATCGGCGCCGGGCAACAGAACCGTCGTGACGCGGGCCGGATCGCTGCGGAGAAGGCGGCCGGTCGCGCGGTGGGCGGTGCGTGCGCGTCGGATGCCTTCTTCCCGTTCCGCGACGGACTCGACGTCGCTATCGACGCCGGCGCCACGGCGGTGATTCAGCCGGGCGGCTCGATTCGTGACGACGAGGTGATCGCTGCGGCGGACGCGGCGGGGATCTCCATGGTGTTCACGGGCGAGCGTCACTTCAAACACTGACTGCCGGGTAGTACTCCCAGGGCGGCGAGGTCCTCGCGTGCGGCGGCCGCGTCGGTGAAGAGACGGCCGTGGAGACCGACGGCGGTGGCGGACTCGATGTTGACGACGTTGTCGTCGAAGAACACGATCTGGCCCGGTCCGAGCCCGTTCCGGGCGCACAACAACCGGAAGATGGCGGGGTCGGGCTTTGCCAATCCGACCTCGCTCGAGAGCACGATGTCGTGGAGCCGGTCGAAGACATCGTGGTCGTGCCGTATCCACGCGAAGGTTTCGGCGGAGAAGTTCGACAGCCCGACGACGCGGAGCTCGGCGGCGATGAGTTCGTCGATCAACTCGGCGGTGCCTTCGACCGCGCCCGGGATCGTTTCGGTCCAGCGGTCGCGCCATGCCTCGAGCGCGGCTCGGCACGTGGGGTGGCGGCGAGCCAGGTCGTCGACAAGGTCGGCGAGTGGCATCCCGAGGTCGAGCCGCAGGTTCTCCTCAGGGGTGAGCACGTGCTCGAGGAAGTGCTCCATCTCGGTCTCGTCGGCAAAGACGGTGCGGAACAGATTGCGCAGATCCCACTCCACGACGACCCCGCCGAAGTCGAGTGCGATGCAGCGGATCGGATCGTTCGGCCCGATCGGTTCGTCCGGCGGGGCGTGAGGGCGTCGTTGGTCGAATAGTGCCGGCATGGCCTGCCAGGCTACGGCCATCGGGCGGTTCGTCGTGCGAGGCTACGCTCCGGCGCATGGGCTCACGGATTCTCGACGGCGAGGCCGCCGCGGCGGTGCTTCGCGCCGAGTTGGCAGATCGGATTTCGGCGCTCCGCGCTGTGGGTGTGACCCCCGGTTTGGGCACGATTCTCGTCGGCGACGACGGGCCGAGCCGTCGGTATGTCGAGATGAAGCATCGTGACGCGAACGAGTTGGGGATGCATTCGGTGCAGGTCGAACTCGCTTCCGGCGCGACCCGGCAGGAGGTCCACGCCGCGATCGACGAGCTGAACGCCGACGCGGCGATTCATGCCTTCATCCTCCAGTACCCGTTTCCGGCCGGACTGGACTTCCAGGATGCGATGGAACGCGTGCTGCCGCACAAGGATGCCGACGGGCTCTTGCCGCACAACCTCGGTCGGCTGGTCATGGGTGTCGACGCGCCGGTCGCATGCACCCCGGCCGGCATCCTGCGGCTTCTCGCGTTCCATGGCGTGGGGGTCGAGGGCCGACACATCGTGATCGTCGGTCGCGGTCTTACCATCGGCAGGCCGTTGGCCAATTTGGCGGCGCTGAAACGGCCGGGTGCCAACGCCGCGGTGACGGTGGTCCACACCGGCGTGGCGGACCTCGCGTCGTACACGCGCCGAGCCGACATCCTTGTGGCTGCTGCCGGTGTGCCTGGGCTGATCCGCGCCGACATGGTGGCACCGGGCGCTGCGGTCGTCGCCGCGGGAGTGTCGTTCGTCGACGGTCGTGCGGTGTCCGATGTTGCCGACGAGGTGGCGGAGGTTGCCGCGTGGCTGTCTCCTCGGGTGGGTGGTGTCGGGCCCATGACGCGGGCCATGCTGATGTGGAACACGGTCGAAGCGGCGGAGCGGACGCTCGCGCCGGGCGGGGGTTTGACGTGACGATGATTCACGAGTTGCTGGCGGCAGGACGGACGCGGTCGTTGGAGTTCTTTCCGCCCCGTACCGAAGCCGGTCGGGACGTGTTGCGCGCCACGCTTGGTGGGCTCGCGGGAGTCGATCCGTCGTTTGTATCGGTCACCTACGGCGCTGGGGGATCCACACGTGAGTTGACCCGTGATCTGGTCGTCGAACTCAACTCGGCCGCAACGATGCCGGCGATGCCGCACCTCACGTGTGTCGGTCATACGCGAGCGCAGTTGGCAGCGATGGTCGACGACTACACCTCTCACGGGATCGACAACGTGCTCGCATTGGCGGGCGATCCTCCCGCCGATGGCTCGCCGGCCGTTGGCGACTTCACGTTTGCGCTCGAGCTTGTCGAGGTGCTCAGGGAGGCCGGGTCGTTTTCGATCGGCGTGGCCGCCTTTCCCGAGGGCCATCCCCGGTCGGGGTCGCTGGCCGAGGATCGTCGCCACCTCGCCGCGAAGCTGGAGTTGGCGGACTTCGCGATCACGAACTTTTTCTTTCGGGCCGAGGACTATCTCCGGCTGGTCGACGATATGGCGGCACTCGGGGTGACCAAGCCGATCATCCCAGGAGTCATCCCGCTGCTCGATCCTGTCGGTGTGCGCCGCTTCGCCGACCTGAACGGAGCGTGGTTCCCCGAGGACCTGGCGTCGAGAATCGAGGCGGCGGCACCGGCGGAACGGCTGGCGCTTGCGGTCGAACATTCGGTCACGTTGTGCGCTCGACTCGCGGACGAAGGCGCGCCCGGTTTGCATCTGTATTGCATGAATCGCATCGAGGCTCCGGAGAAGATCTTCGCGGCGCTCTCGGACTAGGCGCCGCGTGCGGTCGCCCTAGCGCTTAGCGTGAGCGCGTTGACACGGTGGCTGCATGCGGTCAGACTCACGGCGGGCGAATCCTGTTCATGAGTTCGAGCCAGCCGCGTGAGGGGGGCAAGTTCGAACTCGGTCCCCCAGAGGAGAGATGCGTTCGTGCTTCGTCGACCACGAGCGAAACCGTCCGGCGTGCGGGCGATTTCCGAGATCGAGCAAGTTCCCACCGGCGCGCTTGACGTGCTCGATGGCGAGATCAGTGAATGGATCGACGCTGAACGGCCTCGTCTCGGAGAGGTCCTCGTTTCCAGGGGCGTCATCGACGTTGCGATGCTGGACGCGGCCGTTCGTTCGCAGGCCGAGAACGGCGAGGAGCTCGGCGCAAGCCTGATCGCTCTCGGGGCGATCGACGAGATCACGCTGGCCGAAGCGGTCGCCGTCCAGTTCGGCATCGCCTTCGCCGACCTTCGCCGAGAGATCCCCGACCAAGACGCCGTCGACGCGGTCGGCGAGGAGCTGTGCCGTCGCCACCAAGTCGTTCCGATGCGGATCGTCGGCGGCCGGGTCTTCGTGGCGACTTCACGGCCGGTCGATGCGCAGATGATTACCGAGCTGACCGCGAAGTGCGGCCGCCTCGGCCTCCTCTCCGCGGCGCCAGGTGAGATCACCCGAGTGCTCGACGGCATGTTCGATGCCTTGTCGTCGGCCGACGTGCACATCCAGGCGTTCGAGCTCTCGGGCATCGCCATCGACTCGGAAGAGCCGGTCGATGCCGTGGCGGTCGATGAGAACGCCCCCGTCGTTCAGGTCGTGAACCGCATCGTGACCCAGGGCGTTCGGAGCCGTGCCTCCGACATCCACATCGAGCCGCACGCCGATGGCGTGCGAGTTCGGTTCCGGGTCGATGGTGCGCTCACCGACGCGATCCGCCTGCCGCCCAAGATGGGCACGCCGATCGCCAGTCGGATCAAGGTGCTCGCCGACCTCAATATCGTCGAGCGCCGCCGGCCTCAGGACGGCCAGTTCTCGACGGTCGTCGATGGTCGCCCGATCGACGTGCGCACGTCGGTGGTCGCGACGGTCCATGGCGAGAAGGTCGTGCTTCGTCTGCTCGACAAGACCCGCTCGCTGATCAGCTTGGGTGAACTGGGTATGCCGGTGGACCTCGTCCGCGACTACCTCAGCGTGGTAAGGGCACCGCTCGGCATGATGCTGTGCACCGGCCCGACGGGATCGGGAAAGACGACGACCCTGTACGCCACGCTGGGCGAGATCAACGATCCGACCAAGAACGTCATCACCATCGAGGACCCGGTCGAGTACCAGTTCGACGGGATCAACCAGATGCAGGTCAGCGAGGCCGCGGGGATCACCTTTGCCGATGGGCTCCGAGGGACGCTTCGCCAGGACCCCGACACGATCCTGGTTGGCGAGATTCGCGACGTGGAGACGGCCAGAATCGCGACGCAGGCTGCGCTCACCGGTCACTTCGTCCTGTCTTCGCTCCATGCCGTCGACGCGGTCGCTGCTGTCCATCGCTTCATCGATATGGGGATCGAGTCGTTCCTGGTCGCGTCCGCGATCAGCGGTGTTGTGGGTCAGCGGCTCCTGCGGCGGATCTGTTCGAGCTGCCGTTCGCCGTTCGAGCCGACGGGCGATCAGATCCGCCTGCTTCTCGACCACATCAACGAGATTCCCGAGGTGTGGTACCGCGGGCAGGGCTGTGCCTCCTGCAATGGCACGGGCTTTCGCGGCCGGGTGGGCGTCTACGAACTCCTGACGATGAGCGACCCGTTGCGCGAGATGATCGTCGACCGGGCACAGCACTTCGAGATGCGCGAACGGGCGATCGAGGACGGCATGCGTCCCATGCAGGATGAGGCGTTCCGTCAGGTTGTCGCGGGCGTCACCACCGTCGACGAAGTGCTGCGTGCGGTGTACGCGCCAAACGTCGAGCAGGGCAGCGGCAGCCGACCGGTTCTCGCCTTGGGATCCGGACCGCGCGCACTGCCCGATGCGGCGCGTGCTGGCGCTGCAGGCAAGGATCGGGGCAAGATGAACCACGACGGCGCTGCGGCCGATGCTTCGGGGGACTCGGAATCGCGGCCGATCGCGCTGTCGAGCGACAGCTCAGAGGGGGAGCCGGTGGCGTCTGAGGACGAGGGAGTCGGGGTGGCACTGTGACCGCGACCATGTCGAAGTACCGATACGAGGCGGAGACGCCGGACGGCCGCGAGGTCAAGGGCACGATCGAGGCGACATCGGCGAACGTCGCGCGCAATCAGCTTGCCGTGAACGGTATGCGCGTCACGAAGATCGTCGAGCGCAAGGGCCTGCAGGTCGAGATCACCAAGACCAAGGTGCCGCTGGTCGATCTGATGCACTTCTCTCGGCAGATGGGAACGTTCATGCGGGCGGGCGTTCCGGTGCTCGACGCGATCGAGAATCTGCGGCAGGACACCAAGAACCAGCGATTCGTCGCGATCATGACCGACATCCTCGAGCGGGTGTCGGCGGGGGCGACCGTGGCCGACGCGATCGCCCAGCATGCCGACGTGTTTCCGCCGTATTACATGGCGATGCTGCGGTCCTCCGAGTACACGGGGCGCATGGATGAGGCGTTCGAGGTGTTGTACTACTACCTCAAGCGCGACGTTTCGCTCAGCCGGCAGGTGCGCAAAGCGCTGATCTACCCGATGATCCTCATGGTCGTTGCGATCGGTGTGTCGGCGCTGATCGTGATCTTCGTCATTCCGAAGTTCGCGGCCTTCTTCGAGGGGTTCGGCGCCGAGCTGCCGCTGCCGACCCGGATGCTGATCGCGATCGCCGACTTCGTCGGATCGCCGCTGGGTGCGATCACCGGAGTCGTACTGGTGGCGGGCGTCGTCGGGCTGATCGCATACGTCAACACCGAGGACGGACGGTATCAACTCCACGCTTTCATGCTGAAGGTCCCGAACCTGTCGACAGTGATCCAGTTCTCGGCCACGGAGCGATTCTGCCGGGTGCTCGGAGCGCTTCTCGATTCGGGCGTGTCACTCTCCGAGGCGTTGCCGAGCGCCATCGAGTGCACGAACCACAAGGTCTTTCAGCGGCGCCTCACCGAGGCAACCGAGGGCGTTCTTGCCGGTCAGGGGTTCGCCGAGCCGCTTCGTCAGGTCGGTCTGTTCCCGTCGACGATGCTGCAAATGGTGAAGGTCGGTGAACGGACCGGCGAGCTCAGCGATCAGCTCACGAACACTGCAGCCTTCTACGAGGACGAGTTGGAGTACGCGGTCGACAAGCTCACCCAGTGGTTCGAGCCGCTGGTGTTGTTGTTCATCGGCGTCGTCGTCGGCTTCGTGGCGCTCGCCATGGTCTCGGCGATGTACGGCATCTACGGGCAGCTCGAGACATGAAGCGCGTCCGAGTGCAGCAGGGCATGAGCCTGATCGAGGTGCTGCTCGCCGTCGCCCTACTCGCGACGGTGGTGGTGGTCGGAGCGCAGGCGCTCTTGGTCACGGTGACGGGCAGCGATCAGCTTGCTCGGGAGTCGCGCACGCAACTCGCGTTGACCAATTTCGCCGAGACGCTGCGAGCGCTCCCGTACCGGCGCCCCTGCGCCGTCGACGGTGTGCCGGGCGGAACACAGCTCTGGAACGTCTACACATCGGACTTCCGCGCCGCCGTCGTGACCGCCGGTTTGGGCTGGAAGGACCCGGCGTCGGGCTCGTTCTCCGAGATCCCGGCGACATCGTTCTCGGTGGTGAACGTGCGGTACTGGAACGCTGTCACCAATAGCTGGGACAGCACCCCGCGCTGCTCGAGCAGCCTCGATGTCGGCGCGCCTTCCGTGCGCGACCAGGGTGCCGAGTTGTTGATCATTCGGGTTTCATGGGGATCGAAGCCGGGGCAGGCGGGAACGGCGGAGATCGTGAAGAGGAGGCAGTGATGCTGAGACTGTCGAAGCTCCTGGCCGCCCGTCGCCGGGACCAGCGCGGGATGACCCTGATCGAGTTGCTGATGGCGATCGGTTTGTCGGCGATCGTGATGATCCCGCTGTTCGGGTTCCTGGTGGTGTCGTTTCGCGCCATTCCCGCCGTTGACGACCGCCTGAACGAGGCGAACGCCAGCGCGATGGTCTCGGCGACGTTCCAACGCGACGCCGCGAGCGCCGGCTCGATCATCTCGAGCGGGTCGACGTATCGGTGCGGAGGGGGAGCGTTCACAACAGCCCACGGCACCGCGAACGTGGCGAACCTCGTGACGTTCGTGTCGGCCCAAGGGATCGGCACCTATGCGCCGACCGATCGCCCGAACTCCCGCCCGGCGACCCGTACGCTCACGAACTACTACCAGGTGAAGGTCCCGACGGAAGACCGCTACCAACTGTGGCGGGTGCAGTGCAAGTGGGACCTGGCGTCCACGTCCCAGCTCCCGACAACGCCGTACACCTCGCTGCGCCTGGTCGACCGGGCGAAGCCGCTCGCCGCGACGGGCACGAATGGCCCCGGCTTTCAGGTCGTCTGCGCCTACCGGCCGAAGGGCGACGTGACGGCGACGTCGGCGCCCATCACGGTCTCGCCGGGTGCGAGCTTCTCGTGCATCAACGAATCGAGCGGAACGCGATCCCGAACGGAGAACGCGCTCGAGGTGCAGCTTCGCTACCGCGCGGCGTCGGGCCGGATCGTGACGGTGGCCGGAGAGGTGGAGACCCCCGGCTTCGTCGAGCCGTGGGCCGAACTGCGGTGCGACGCGCCTGCCGGTGCGCTGGCGGCCGACGAGGTGTACGACTGCGCAACCACCACGGCGGGTACGTCGCGCTCGGTGACGCTGTGGCCGGCGCTCCGACAGCCCCGCCCGTCCAGCACCGACGTTCAGCCGGCGACCCCGTTCAAGAGTTTCGCGTGGACCCACGTGCTGCCCAACGGTGACACGTTCCGCTATGCGTGCGATCTGGCCACGACGACCTGTGGCGGCAACATCGGCGGCGGAACGCTCCCGACCACGATGCCTGACGCGATCGGTGACAACACCGCCAAGGTCGGCGCGATCACCCTCGATGTCGGCATCGGCACCCATGAGTTGAGCTTCGTGGCGGTCGACGCGAACGGCCGCCGGTTCGCGGGCAGCCGGCTCGTTGGCGTGAAGGCGAAGGCGCCAACCGTGGCCCTCACCGCCAGCCCGACGTCGGGCGCGGTGCCGGGCGGCGGAGGAGGTGTAGTCGTGACCTTCACGGGTGCCGCCTGTGATGTCGACGGATCGATAAACGAAGCCACCCTGTTCCTCGGCAACGGCGAATTCGCTTCGTTCCCGCTCGGAGCGGCGATCGATCCGTCGACGGCGCCGAGCCGGTGCCCCGACGGTCACTATGTGGCGGGATCGCTCGTGAAGCCCTACTGGGCGAGCTGCAACTGTCAGGCCACATTGCGGGTGACCGACAACGACAACCTTTCGACGACGTCCGCTCCGGTCGACATCACGATCACCGGCAACGAACCGCCGACGGTGACGGCGAGCGCCGACATCGTGTTCGCGTCGACGGCTCCGCAAACGGTCACCTTCACCGCGACGGCGAACGACCCCGACGGATCGATCGTGGCGGCCCAATGGACCTTCTCCGACGGCGGCACCGGCACGGCCGACTCGTCGGTGGTGACGACCCGCCAGTTCACGGCGCTCGGAACCGTCATCGCCACCGTCAAAGTCACCGACGACAAGGGTGCAACGGCGACTGACTCGGTGACGATCTCGATCGGCAACCGGGCGCCGAAGGCGGTGATCTCACCGTCTGACCCAACGGGCTACGCCAACTTCACGGTGCCCTTCTCGTGGTCGGGGTCCAGCGATCCCGACGGCTCGATCGTCTCGGTCAAATGGGAGTTCGGCGATGACGCGGAATCGACCTCCGGGACGAGCCCGCTCGATCACACCTATACGCAGCCGGGCGTGTTCATCGTGACGTTGACGGTATTCGACAACGCTGGCGGGTTCGACATCGCGACCACGACGGTGCACGTCAGCAATCGACCGCCCGTCGCGGTGGCCACGGCAACCCCGCTCACTGGGCGTCGCCCGTTGTCGGTGACGTTGTCGGGCGCGGGCAGCACCGACCCCGATCCGGGCCAGACTACCGAGTTGTTGTATCGCTGGGACTACAAGAGCGACGGCAATCTGACGCCGTGGTCGGCGGAGAACAAGACCGTCACGTACTCGTACCCGGCGGGCACGTGGACCGCGACCCTGTACGTGAAGGACGGCCGCGGCGGCGAAGACGTCGCTGTGACCGCTCCCATCGTCGTCTACATCGACGACGACAACGACGGTGTGCCGCTTCCGGAGGACTGCGACGACACCGATGCGACCGTAAACCCGAGCAAGCCCGACCCGATCGACGCGAATTCGAGCGTGGGGGCAGCGGGAACCGGTGCGGACACCAACTGCGACGGTTACGACGGCGTGGTGACCGACACGGTGTTCGTCTCGTCGGCGGGCACCGACAATCCGTCGTGCGGCACGCCCGCTGCGCCGTGCCGCGAGTTGTCCCACGGCATGAGCCGTCTCAACGCCACCGGCCGCCACTTCGTGTTCGTGACGCAGGGGACGTACTCGAAGGTATCGATCAACGGCCTCAACCCGTTGCACATCAAGGGCGGGTTCGGGACGGACTTCAAGAGCGTCGGCACGACAACCACGATCACGGGCGGCCTGGCCGACGCGCAGGGCGCGCCTCAGGGCTTCGGCTACGCGCTCTACGTGCAGAACGTGGGCAGTTCGAAGGCCACCACGATCGAAAACCTGACGGTCGCGGGCCCTGACCTTGCCAGCTCGGTAGCAGTCGCCGGCGAGTCGTTCGGCCGAGCGAGCTACGGCATGTATGTGCTGAACAGCCCGAGCGGGCTCACCCTCAGGAACCTGGTGATTCAGGGTGGGGTCGGCGCGAAAGGCGCGGCGGGCACCGCCGGCGTCAACGCTGCGGCCACCGCGGGAGCGTCGGGGTCGCCGGGATCGAATTCGAAGGAAAACTTTCAGTCCTGTGGGTTCGTTTTCGGTGTCGCCGGAACGGCCGGCGGCGGCGGCGTGGTCGGTGCAGCGGGCGGGCTCGGAGGTTCCGGCGGCAACGGCGGCCCCCCCGGCGGCAACGGTTGCGTCTTCTGGGGCGAGGCGGCGCGGCCGGGCGCCACGGGCGCTGCGGGATCATCGCCCGCCGACGCTGGCGAGGTTGCCGCTCACGGTGCCGGTGGTTCCGGCGGTAGTGCCGGGGGCGGGTGCCCGTGGTACGACCTCGCGTGCGTGTTCGATACCGGCGACCCGGGCGGCACCGGCGGCAACGGCGGTAACGGCACCAACGGCGCTCACGGCACGGCGGGCACCGCGGGTTCGGCTGCGGTCGGAACGTTCGACGTGAGCGGTGCCTACTGGGAGCCGACGAATAGCGCCGCCGGCGGCAACGGTGGCGTCGGGCAGCACGGTGGCGCCGGTGGTGGTGGTGGCGGTGGCGGCGGATCGGACAACAGCTTCTACGACGACGTCGGTGGCGGCGGTGGTGGCGGCGGTGCCGGTGGCAACCGCTCGTCGACGGCGGCGAAGGGCGGCCGAGCCGGCGGCGCGTCGGTGGCGTTGTTCCTCAAGAACTCGAACCCCACGCTGGCCTCGGTGTCGGTCGCGATCGGAACCGGTGGAACCGGCGGAGCCGGTGGTGTGGGTGGAAAGGGTCAGACCGGCGGTAGCGGCGGGGCCGGCGGCAAAGGCCGCTGCAACGACGACGGCTCGTACCCGGGCTTTCCGTTCGGCGTGTGCTACACGGGCGGCGACGGCGGCACGGGTGGCAACGGTGGCAAGGGCGGCAATGGTGGCGCCTCCGGATCGGGTGGTGGCGGTGCCGGCGGTCCTGCGATCGGCATCGTGATCGTGGGGTCGGGCCCGACGGCAGCGGCGGTCACTTCTGTGGTGAATGCGTCAAGCGGAAACGGTGGTCCTGGTGGCGCCGGAGGCATCACGGTGCCGGGCTCGACGGGCACCGCAGGCGGAACCGGTGCAGTCGGGACCAAGACCGCGGTGGTGAAGCAGTGAGCACGATCGCCGTCCGCCTGCGCCCCGAGCGGGTTCGCAACCAAGAGGGCTACGTGCTGTTCGCCGCTCTCATGGCGATGGTGATCGTGTCGTTCGTCGTAATGGCGCTGCTGTCGATGACATCGGTGACTTCACGGGCATCGTCGACGTTCGTCGAGGAGTCGCGCCGCAACCGCGTCGCCGACTCGGCGCTTGACCTGGCGATGGTGCGGGTCGCCCGCAATGCCACCGCCGATCGCCATAACGCTGACGCGGCGGCAAGACCGGACGCGATGATGGGCAAGTTGGGACAACCCTGCGGGCCGTTCACCTTCGAGATCGACAACCGGATCGCCACCGTCACGTGCACCGGGCTGGCGGTACCGGCCAACGAAGAGGTGATGGTCGGCGGATCGCCGCGGCCGGCGACGAGCCCGGGCCTGCTCCGCCGGGTGGAGCTCCGCGTCGGCGTGGGGGATTCGAGCGGCGCAGGCACCATCACCAAGGCGACAGCGATCGTTCGCATCATCGACATGGTCGACACCGGCAACGTTGCTGCAACGTCGAATGCGCCAGGGACGCCGGCGAACGGGGTGCGCATCATCGTGGAGAACCGAACGCTGTGCAACCAGCCCCGGGTGTACTCGGGTACGCCGATCTCGGATTGCGTGGCGGCCCCGTAACGGCGAGCGGAGCGAAACTGAAATTTGGGTCTGGGCAGCCGCCGCGATCTGTGGTTGGCTACACCAGAGGGGAACCGGGCGCTCGACGCCCAGTCACGCCCGGCATGGCCGGGCAAACCGTGGGTCAGCGATGCCCACTCATACAACAACAAGGGAGACAACTATGAAGGCAATCGAGAAGCGCCGCCAGATGCGCGGTCAGAGCGGCTTCACGCTCATCGAGCTCCTCGTCGTGATCGCGATCCTCGGCATCCTTGCCGGCGTCGTCGTGTTCGCGGTGTCGGGTTCCACCGACGACGCTCGCCTGAACGCTTGCAAGGTCGAGAAGCGCACGTTCGAGACGGCGATCGAGGCGGCGAACGCCAGCGAGGATGCGACCGATACCGCGGCCAGCTTCCTCCGGAGCACCACCGGCAAGTACTGGTCGGTCAGCGGCACCACGCTTGGCGCCGGCACCGAGACCAAGCCCGCCGGCTGCTCCTGACAGCTGAACACCACGGGAAGTGACGAGGGGCGGGGCGCGATGCCCCGCCCCTCGTTCTTTGTCCGGCCACACCCTCGTCAGACTTATACCACCTAGCAGCGCAGAGGACACCTCGTGCATCAGACCAACACCACCCTGCTCGACCCCTGGCTCGAGTACCTGTGGCAGACGCAGGCGACCGACCTTCACATCTGCGCCGGGTCGATCCCGCGAGTTCGCATCGACGGCAAGCTGTTCGCAATTCCCGAGCAGCCGGTGTCGACCTCCGAGCTGGTCGACGCCATGATCGCCGGGCTGCTCGACCACGCCGAGCGCGAGGAGTTCGAACGGGTTCGCCAGCACGACTTCGCGTTCAGCTGGATGGATAGAGCCCGCTTCAGAGCCAACGCGTATCACCAGTCGGGCCGCCCAGCGCTGGCACTGCGACTCATTCCGAGCGACATCCCGACCCCCGAGAAGCTGGGCCTCCCCGAGGCCGCATCTGGTCTCGTCACTCGACCCTACGGGCTGGTATTGGTCACCGGGCCGACCGGCTCGGGCAAGTCGACGACCCTCGCCGCACTCGTCGGGTGGATCAACCACAACCGTCAGTGTCACATCCTGACCATCGAGGACCCGATCGAGTACGTGCATCCCTCCGCTGTGGCCCTGGTCAACCAGCGCGAGGTGGGTGCTGACTGCGAGTCGTTCTCCGACGCATTGCGCGCCGCGCTGCGTGAAGATCCCGATGTCGTGTTGGTGGGTGAAATGCGCGACCTCGAAACCATCACGCACACTCTGACCCTGGCCGAGACGGGCCACCTCGTCTTCGCCACGCTGCACACCAACGACGCGTCGCAGACGATCGATCGCATCATCGACGTCTTCCCCGCAGAGCAGCAGGGCCAGGTTCGCACCCAGCTCTCAATGTCGCTCGCCGCGGTGATCTCGCAGCGGCTCGTTCCGAAGGTCGGCGGTGGACGGGTCGCCGCCTACGAGGTGCTGATCGGCACGAGCGCCGTGGCGAACCTCATCCGCGAGGGGAAGGTGCGCCAGATGCGCAACATCATCTCGACCTCGCAGCGCGACGGCATGTGCGTGCTCGAGCAGTCGCTGTCGCGGCTCGTGCAGAGCGGCTTGATTTCGATGGAGTCGGCGCTCGAGGCGACCGTTCACCCCGAGGACATCGCGGGGCTGACGCCGTCGGGCCGGTCGTGACGACCCCAGTGCGAGCGATCGACTGGTTCACGCTCGTCTCGATCGCCCTCTTCGGGGCCTTGTTCGGCTCGTTCGTCGGCGTGATCGTCGAACGGCTGCCGAAGGCGCTCAGCGAACCCAACGACATGGGCGAACTCTGGGACACCAACCCGTGGCGCGAGGTGCTCGGCGGCCGGAGCGTGTGCGCCGACTGCGACACCCAGATCTCGCCGTGGGACAACATCCCGATCGTCAGCTGGCTGGTCCTGCGCGGCCGATGCCGATCGTGTTCTGCGCCATTCGGCGTGCGCCTGCTGGTGCTCGAACTGCTGCTTCCGATCGTCGCCGTCGCCACGTTCTGGGCCATCGGCTGGGAGTCCCGCCTCGCGCTCGCCTGGTGGCTCGCTCCGGTCGGCCTCGCGGTCGCCGCGATCGATTTGCGAACGCTGATGGTGCCGACGCGCATCGTCTGGCCAGCGGCCTTCGTGGCGCTGGCGATCGGGGTAGTCCTCGCCTTGGCGGAGGGCGAGCCCGGATGGTTGGTCGGAGGCGTCGTCGGCTGCGCCGTGTTCGCTGGTCCGCTGTTCTCGATCTGGTGGATCCACCCGCGGGGCATGGGCTTCGGCGATGTGCGCCTTGCCGTGCTCCTGGGCTGGAGCGTTGGGATCGCCCTGGCCCCCTACGGTTTGCGGGTCGTGGCCCTGGGCGTGCTCGTGACCATCGTCATGTCGGCCGTGCTCGGTGCCACCGCCGGGTTCGCCGCCGTCGGCTTCCGGCGTCACATCCCGTTCGGCCCGGCGATGGTCGCGGCGACGCTCATCGCGATCTCGTTCGCCGACCGTCTCGCCGACGGGTTCGTTCGCTAACCCCGTCGGGCTCTCGCCGTTGCGGACGGCGCGAGCCCGCCAGGCGGAGTTCAGCCGGCGATGGCGGCGCGCAGGTTCTCGTCGATCGCCGCGAGGAAGTCCTGCGTGTTCAGGTAGGGCTGCTCGTCGGACACCAGAATCGCGAGGTCCTTGGTCATTTGGCCCCCCTCGACCGTTGCGACGCACACCTCCTCGAGGCGACTGGCGAATCCGATGAGCGCCTCGTTGCCATCGAGCTTGCCGCGGTGCGCCAGGCCACGAGTCCAGGCGAAGATCGACGCGATGGGGTTGGTCGACGTGGGGTTGCCCTTCTGGTGCTCGCGGTAGTGGCGGGTGACGGTGCCGTGTGCGGCCTCGGCCTCGACCGTGCGGCCGTCGGGGGTCATGAGCACCGACGTCATCAGCCCGAGCGAGCCGAAGCCCTGCGCCACGATGTCGGACTGCACGTCGCCGTCGTAGTTCTTGCAGGCCCACACGTAGCCGCCCTCCCACTTGAGCGCCGAGGCGACCATGTCATCGATCAGGCGATGCTCGTAGGTCAGCCCAGCAGCTGCATACTCGGACGCGAACTCGTCGTCGAACACCTGCTGGAAGAGGTCCTTGAACTGGCCGTCGTAGGCCTTGAGGATCGTGTTCTTCGTCGACAGGTACACCGGGAAGTTGCGTGCGAGGCCGTACCGGAGCGACGCGCGGGCGAAGTCGCGGATCGACTCGTTGAAGTTGTACATCCCCATAGCGACACCGCCGCCCTCGGGCATCTGCACGACCTCGAACTCCATCGGCTCCGACCCGTCGGCCGGGGTGTAGGTCATGGTGACCGTGCCAGCGCCGGGCGCCTTGAAGTCGGTCGCCTTGTACTGGTCGCCGTGTGCATGACGGCCGACCACGATCGGCTTGGTCCACCCCGGCACCAGACGCGGGATGTTCGAGCAGATGATCGGCTCGCGGAAGATCACGCCGTCGAGAATGTTGCGGATCGTGCCGTTCGGCGACTTCCACATCCTCTTCAGGCCGAACTCCTCGACGCGCGCCTCATCCGGCGTGATGGTGGCGCACTTGACGCCGACGCCATGACGCTGGATCGCGTGGGCCGCATCGATCGTGACCTGATCGTCGGTGGCGTCGCGATGCTCGATGCCGAGGTCGTAGTAGTCGAGCTCGACGTCGACATACGGCAGGACGAGCTGGTCCTTGATGAACTGCCAGATGATGCGGGTCATCTCGTCGCCGTCGAGTTCTACGACCGGGTTGTCCACCTTGATCTTCGCCATGTCAATCGGTCTCCTCATCGCTGGCGTGAGTCGGGGCAGCCGCAGCATCACGGAGGGGCGATCGGCGTGACCACCCGACCACGAGCACGAGCAATGCGATGGACGCTAGCCCGATCCACAGGTATCCCCGGAACGGCTGGTACCGGAACTCGACGGCGTGCGAACCGGGCGGAACGGTGACCGCCATCATCGCCGGCGCCACCATGCGCACCGGCGTGGGCCGGCCGTCGATTGTTGCCGTGACGCGTGGATGGTAGGCGGCGCGAAGGAGCACGGCCGCTTCGCGACGAGCGTCGACGCGGGCGCGAAATCGCCCGGCGTCGAGGTCCGCGGACTGTTCCAACACCTCCCCCGGATCGCCTGCCGTGATGCCCGTGGCCGTGGGGTGCGATGCCGGGAGCGCGCCGAAGCCGACCACTGGGTACCGATCGCGGCGTAGGTCAGATCCCGCGAGGAAGCGACGGAAGGTCGAGCGAATCGTCGAGCGCTCGGCGCGAAGGGGCGGGCCGACGGTGTCGACCACGCCCAGGTATCCGGGAGCGTCGATGTGCCACAGCGCGAGGTTGCCGCGCCGCGCGACGAGGCGTGCGTGCACCCGCGGCGCGATGTCCGTCGGAAGCAGCAGGTGGCTGACGTTCCACAGTCGCAGCGACACGGGATCGGCCGGATCGAGGTCGATCTCGACGTCGGTCAGCAGCGAGAGCGTCCGCAGCGAGTACCCCACGCTGTCGAGATCGTTCGAGAGCGCGACGTAGACCGCCGAGGACAGGGCGACATCGGCCGCGCGGTCGTCCGGGGCGACACGCTGGTGCGGTGCGCCGAGCCGGCCGGCGTAGATCCGTTGAGCGCCGTCTCGACGGGCGCGGTCCATGAGCGCCGTCGCGTCGCGGACCTCGTGGGCGAGGTAGCCGCGTTGCACATCGATCACATCACCGCTTAGGTCCGCCGTAGACGCCGGGCCCACCCATGCGGTCGCGGCCAGGCCGACAGTCGCGAGCAGCGCAACGGGGGTCGCCCAGCCCCGGCGTGGTCGGCTGTGCGCGATCGCGATTGCACGGTCCGCCAACCCGCCGAGGCCGAGACCGAGAACGAGCATCGCACTCAGGTGCATCGCGGCGAGGTACCGGTGCGCGAGCAGGTCGGACGCGCCGGGAAGCACATCGAAGAGCGGTCCTAGCGAGGCGCGGCCTGCGGTGAGCAGCGTCGCGGTGACCAGCAGGGCGACGGCAAGTCGACCGCCGTGGTCGCGGCGAAGCCCAAATTTGAGCGCGACCACGCTGATGGCGACCGCCAGGGTGAGGACCGGCAGGCGGCCTGCGTCGAACAGATCACCCGTGATGTACCAGCGTGCCAGTTTGCCCAGTCCATACCCGTCGTAGTTGCTGCTCGACTGAAGCAGCGCGCTGCGGTTGAGTGCGCTGCTGTCAGCGGCCAGCGGCACGAGTAACCACATCGACGTAGCAATCGCGCCCGCAGCGAACGCCCCGAGCGTCGCCGCACGTCGACCGACCCCGAGCGGTCCCGGTGCCGTCGCAACGGCCACGACGGCTGCGAACGCGACGAAGTAGCCGAGCGTGAAGTGGCAAACGACGCAGAGCCCGATCGTCGCCCCGGCGAGCGGAGCGAACCGACGGTCGAGCATCGAGCGGGCGCTCGCGCCGATCGCGATCGGCGCGAGCCAGAGGCACCACAGCATCGACCACAACCCGAGCCCGGATTGCACGAAGGCATGCCACTCGAATCCGAAGGCCGTGGACGATGACATCAGCGGCGCGACCCAGGCCGCCGCCAGCGCCTGACGATCGGACGCGCCGAGGAGACGCACCCCCAGCGCCATCGAGACCGGAAGCGTGGTCAGGGCGAGCCAGGTTGTGACCCCCACGAGATTCGTCGCTCCCGTCGCGGCAGCGGCCGCACCCGTGAGCAGGTGGGGGAGCGTCTGGTACTCGTGAATCGCCGGGAGTCCGCCGCTCAGATATGCGAACCATCCGTCGAGCGGGCTGTGACCGGACTCGATCCGCCGAGCGACCCAACGAACCAGTGCGTGGTGCACGGCCGGGTCGCTCGCCGGGCTGAGAGCGGCGAGCACTTCCCGCCGCAGCAACAGCCCGCTGAGGAACACCGGAACGGCGAGTGCGAGTGCCCCGCCCTGGCGCGAGATCTGCTGCAGTCGAGGCGAGCGCTCCATCCCGGGCGAGGCTACGGCACCGACCTGGCGGGGATCGGAGGCGCCTTGGGTCGGCTTTGGTACCCTGCCACGGTCAGGAGGGGGGTCAGGCATGGCGATACTCAACAAGCTGAGTGAGCTCGCGAGCCTGGGTCCCACCCGCGCCGTGCGCGCCGTGGGACGCAAACTCGTGTACCGCAGCGCTCGAATGGGACGCTACGGCTTCCGCGCCGGCGACGCGATCCCGCCAGTGCGCGAACTTCCGTACGCGATCGAGATCTGGGGCCCGGAGCGCTTCGACGAGATCCTGGTGAACAACGACAACCTGACGGCGTTCGACCTTGAGCGGTTCCGCAACCAGACGTCGTCGGTCATCGTGGTGCTCGACGAGGGCCAGGTCGTCGCGAGCAGCTGGATGACCCGGGGCGGCGTGTGGGTCACCGACCTGCAGCGCGCCATCGAGGTGCCGGCCGGCGAGCACTTCTCGTGCCGAAGCTGGGTCTCGCCGACCCACCGGGGGCAGTCGCTGTTCAGCCACATGGTGTTCCACTACGCCCGATCCGTGCCGGCAGACGACGAAGTCTGGGGGCTCGTCTACTACTGGAACACGGCGTCGGTTCGGTCGTTGGCGAACATCGGTTGGGTGCTCAGCGGCGACTACCGATGCCGCTGGGTGTTCGATCGGCCCTACTTTCGGGTCGAACGGTTCCCTGCCCGGCCGGCCTTCGAGGGATCCGGTGTCTTCGTCCCCTGACCGCCAGGTGGTGATCCTGACCGCGGCCACGTGGGGAAGCGGGCTCCATGCGCTGCGCTCGGCGAAGTCGCGGCAGGTGCGGACCGTCGCGATGGCCGTGGGCGCGTCGGCGTCGGTGTTTCGAGCGAGTCGGTTCTGCGACGATGCGGTCGAGATATCTGATGCCCCGGACTCCGACCTTGGTGACGTGCTCGTGCGGGCTCTCGGGCGTCTCCGCTCGATTCCGACGCTCGTCATCCCCCTGAGCGATCGCCTCGCGGCGGTGCTGGATGGCGTCGGTTCCAGGCTCGGACCCCACGTAACGATCTCGGGGGATAGCTCGCCGACGCTCGAACGTCTGCTGAGCAAGAGCGATCAGGCGGTGCTCGCGGCCCGCATCGGCCTCGACGTGCCGGCGTGGGCTCGCGTGTCCCGCGACGGCGGGATGGACACCGCGCTCGATCTGCCCCTCCCCGTAGTCGTGAAACCCGACGGTGTGCGGACGTCCCCCGGCGACTGCAGCAAGGTCGAGGTTTTCGACTCGCGTGGCGCGCTCGAGCGGCGGCTGAGCGACCTGGTGAGCCAGGACGCCACCGTGATGGTCCAACACCGGATCGTCGCGGCGGAGGACGCGGTCGAGTTCGCGCTGCTCTGGCGATCGCCGCGATCCGACGCGTCGGTGCTGTGCACCGGCAGGAAGGCCCGACTCGCCCATCGTGACGGCGGTGTCATGGTGTGGGGAGAAGCCCTCGAACTCCCGGACGTCGCGGTGGCGACGGCCGCCTTCGTCGACGAGAGTCGATTCCGGGGACTCGGTGGTGCTGAGTTCATTCGTGTCGCCGGCCACCTCTGGTTCATCGAGTTCAATCCTCGACTCGAGGCGATCCACTTTCTCGGCTCCGCTTCGGGGGTTGACCTCGTCGCACTCGAGGTCGGCTCGTGGCTCGGCGATCCGGACTCGGTCCCTCCCGCAGGCGGTCCGGCCGCAGCCTGGGTGGGGAGCGCCGCGTTTGCGAGACTCCGCGCCGAGCCGTCGGCGCTGCCGCGCCTGCTGGGCGATCGTCGGCGTTTCGGTCGATTCGCGCGGCGCAGGAAGTCGATGCTCGCCGCCGACGATCTCATGCCGATCATCGCGTTGTGGTGGTTGATGGCGGTGCGTGGAGCCCGAAGGCTGGTGGGCCGGTGAAGGTGCTGCACGTCATCGATGCCCTCGGCCTTGGCGGGGGAGCGGAACAGGCGCTCCTTGCTCAGTTGCCCGGCCTGCGCGATCTCGGCGTCGACTCCGAGGTCGTGACGTTGTACCCCCGTGAGGTCGGCCTGTTCGAGCGGCTCCAGATGCTCGGGTTCCGGTACCGAGTCCTCGACGGCAAGGGGTGGCCGGCACGCGTTCGAGAGCTCCGGTCGGTCATCCGTTCGTCTCGACCCGATCTCGTCCACTCCACGCTGTTCAATGCGTGCATGGCGAGCAGGCTGGCACTTATCGGCAGCCGGCAACCGCATCTCGACAGCCTCGTCAACACCACCTACGACCCGGCGCGAGCGGACCTCGATGGCATCTCACCGTGGAAGCTCGACGTCACCAGGCGAATCGACGGCGCTGCCGCCCGGCATCTGGGCGGCCACTTCCACGTGCTGACCGAGGCGGTCGCCACCGAGGCCGTCGACCGGCTAGGCATCGATCGTTCGCGCATCACGGTCATCCCCCGCGGCCGCGATCCGCTCCTGCTGCCCCACCTCGGGAGCGAGCAACGCCGCGACGTGCGACGATCCCTCGGCCTGGTTGATTCCGACGTGGTGGCCATCGCTGTTGGACGCCAAGACCTTCAGAAGCGCCACGTCGATCTGTTGCGTGCAGCGGCGACCGCACGCGGCACGGTCGCGGCGCTGCACGTTCTGCTCGTGGGTCGCGAGGGGCCGGCGACCCCCGCGATTCAGGCCGCGTTCAACGAGGTCGAGGGCGAAGGGTGGGTCCACTCGCTCGGCCATCGCAGCGATGCCACCACGCTGATAGCGGCTGCGGACATGTTGGTGCTTCCGTCGGCCTACGAGGGCCTTGGCAGCGTGCTGGCGGAGGCGATGGCGCTGCGCACGCCGATCATCGGTTCTGACGCTCCGGCGATTGCCGAGGTCCTGCAACGCGGACGGCTCGGCCTCGTTGTTCCACGGGGTGATGTGGCCCGGCTCAGCGACGCGATGGTCGAGTTGGTGAGCCGGCCGGATGAGGCACAGGCGCGCGTCGATCGAGCCGCCGACCACTTCGAGCGAAACTACGAGCTGGACGTGGTGGTGTCCAAGACCGAACAGCTCTACCGGACGCTGGTCGGCTGACCCATGGACCGGCCGCGCATGGGGACGCAACGCTATCGGGGAGAAGGCCGGAGCCGCATCGACGTCGAAACCGTCGTGGCCGCCGACCTTGCCTCGCTCGCCGATGACTGGGATCGCCTAGCGCTTACCCACGGCGCCGGTCCATTCTCGGGCCGTGCCTGGGTTGAGGCCTGGAACATGTGCCTCGTCCCCGATGCCGAACGATGGTCACTGGTCGCCCGCGACTCCTTGGGTGCTGTGGTAGGGATGCTGCACCTGGCCGACACGACCCGAGACATCCACCGCATGGTGCAGCTGCCGCTCCGATACGTCGGGCTGGCCGGGGCCGGTGTCGGTGCCGGCGAGCACCTCGGGCCATTGTGCGGCTCCGATGATGTTGCCGCAGCACTGTTCGGTGCCCTCGGCACGATCGCGTCTCGCCGCACCATTCTGCTGGAGAACCTGCAACCCAAGTGGGCGGATCTTGCCGGCTCGGTGCTGGGCGCGGTGGCGGTCCGGTCGACGCCGTGCCCGGTCAACGTGCGCTCGGAGGGGGCGACCTTCTCGTCGGCTTGGACGCCGCGCATGAGAAAGAACGTTCGGCGCCGCGGGCGCAGGCTCGCGGAACTGGGCGCCCAACTCCGCTGGGTCGACGCCGCCGACGAGGCCGACTTCCTTCGTGCTCTCGATGAACTCGGGAACGTCCACGCGGACCGGTGGCGAGCGAGCAGCGACGACGGTGGCTTCGGCGAGCAGCGACGACGCTTCATTGCCGAAGTGGCGCGTCGCTCGGTTGGCGTCGACAGGCCACGGATTCTGCTGATCGAACGGCACGGCGAGGTGCTCGCAGCGCTGCTAGCCCTGCGATTCGGGACCAGCTTGAGCATCTACAAGACGGGATGGAACGCTGCCTACGCGAACCTCTCGCCGGGCATCCTGGCCGGAGCGGAAGCGATGCGACTGGCCGAAGACGAAGGCCTCCTCGCGGTCGACTATCTCCGTGGCGAGCGGCCGCACAAGCACGACCTCGGCTGCCGTCCGGTCGCCGACCTGACGGTGCTTCGCCCACACGGAGTCGGCGGGCGCATCCTCGAGGCGCGGGAGCGGTCGTCCCACGATGGGTTGGTGCCGCCCTGGGTTGACGCCCTACGCGGTGCCCTCGAACGGGCCAAGCGAAGGCGACCCTCAGCCGTGGGCGAGCGGGGCGAGTAGGCCGTACTGCGCCGTCGACGAGATCATGTCGTCGTACAGGCTGCCGCCGAGGGCGCCGCGCTCGGTCGCCGCCCGAACGAACCCGTTGATGTCGGCATCGGTGGTCGTGTTCGACAGCCCGCCGACCACGTGCACCGGCGCGTTCGGGTCGCCCACGTGGGCGCGGAGGCGGTCGATGTTCTCGGCCGTGTACCGGTACCCGTCGCGGTACCCCGACGCCAGCGTGCGGTTGGTCCAGTACCCCATCGGCATCCAGGCGTCGACCTGACCGGCCAACCCCGTCCAGGGGAACTCGGGCCAGTACCGGGTGTTGATCACGTCGAGCAGCACGGGTTCGAGCACGATCGCGGCGATCGGCAGATCCGGGTTGGCCGCGCGCATCCAGGTCACCTCGTCGACGACCCGCTGGTTGCGGGTGGCGACATCGGTCACCGCGGTCGTGACCTCGATGTCGACCCCCAGCCCGTCGACGCCCAGGTCGACAGCGGCCTGCATCCGGGCGATGTCGGCGCCCGGATCGGCGAAGGTCGGCGTGAACCACGCCATCACGGTCATGCCGTGCGAGCGCGCTCGGGCGATGAGCGATCGCAGCAACGCTCGGTCGAGCACCAGGTCGTTCAGCCGCGGGCTCGCGGTCTGGATGTAGAGCTGCTGGATGCCGGCTTCGGCCATGCGATCGATGCGCGCTGCGGTGAACGGCGGGCGCGCCGCGGGGTTGCGCGACGTCACCCACGTGGGCGACCAATCGTAGATGTCGACCCACGCCGCGGTGCCGGCGAACACCTTCGCCCGCGCTTCGCATCCGGTGGTGCTCGCCAACAGGAGCACGGCGAGGGCGGCGCACGCGCCGAGGCGGCGCGACGTGGTGACGGGGCGGCGATGCAGGCCAATCATGCGGTCACCCTACGGCGCATTCGTCGCAGTTCGGTGGCGCCGGTTCGAGGCGTGGCACCCGCGTGCGGCTGGGTAGCCTTCCGACAGCAACCACAACACGGGGGTCTTCAATGAAGGTGTACGACCGGCTCTACATCGGCGGCCAGTGGGTCGAGCCGCTGTCGGCCAAGGGATCGATCGACGTGATCGACTCGGCGACCGAAGAAGTGATCGGACGCGTCGCGCAGGGTGGCTCGGCCGACGTCGATGCGGCCGTCGCCGCCGCTCGCGATGCCTTCGACGGCTGGGCGCAGACCCCGGTCGACGTGCGCGCCAAGTACGTGCGCGACATCGGCGCCGGCCTCATGGCCCGATTTGGCGACATCGCCACGACCATCTCGGGCGAGGTCGGATCGCCCAAGGCATTCGCGGAGCTGGTCCAGACCGGGCTGTCGGTCGGCGACTGGGATGCCTACGCGCGCATCGCCGAAGAGTTCGAGTGGGAGACCCAGGTCGGCAACAGCCTGGTGGTGCGGGAACCGATCGGCGTGGTCGGCTGCGTCACGCCGTGGAACTACCCGCTGTACCTGATCGTCTGCAAGATCGCGCCGGCCCTCGCTGCGGGCTGCACGATCGTGCTGAAGCCCGCGTCGCTCACGCCGCTCAACGCGTTCCTGCTCACCGAGGTGATCCACGAGGTCGGCCTTCCCGCAGGCGTGTTCAACCTGGTCCCCGGCCCCGGCGCCGAGGTCGGCGAGGCGCTCTCGAAGCACCCCGACGTCGACATGTTGTCGCTCACCGGCTCGGGCCCCGTGGGCGCCCAGGTGTCGCGGGACGCGGCCGACACGGTCAAGCGGGTCGGCCTCGAGCTCGGCGGCAAGTCGGCCAACGTGGTGCTCGACGACGCGGACCCTGCGGCCGTGGCGCTCGGTGCGGTGTTCGGCTGCTTCCTCAACAGCGGCCAGACCTGCTCGGCGCTCACCCGGGTGCTGATCCCGCGCTCGCGCGAGCAGGAGTTCCTCGACGCCATCGTCGCGGAAGCCTCGCAGGTGCGCTTGGTCGACCCGCACGCCGATGAGCCCGACATCTTCCACGCCCTCGGCCCGATGGTCTCGCGCTCGCAGGCCGAGACGGTGCGCCGCTACATCCAGACCGGTATCGACGAAGGCGCGACCGTGCTCGTCGGCGGCCCCGAGCAGCCCGAGGAGTTCCCGACCGGCTTCTACGTGAAGCCGACGGTGTTCGGCGGCGTCACCGCCGACATGACGATCGCACAGGAGGAGATCTTCGGACCCGTGCTCTCGGTCATCACCTACGAGGACGACGAGGACGCGCTGCGCATCGCCAACGGCACCGTGTTCGGCCTCGCCGGTGCGGTCCAGTCGGGCGACGTGGAGCGGGCCAAGGCGTTCGCTCGCCGCATGCGCACCGGCCAGGTCGATATCAACGGCGCACCCTTCAACACCGAAGCCCCCTTCGGCGGCTACAAGCAGTCCGGCAACACGCGTGAGCGCGGTCGCTGGGGCCTCGAGGAGTTCCTCGAGACGAAGTCCATCCAGTTGCCCGGCTGACCTCGGTCGGCCCTCGCGCCCGGGCGGCATCCTCCGCAGTTGTGTGGGATGCCGCCCGTGCGCTGTCTCGTCCCTTTGGTGGAATCGTGTCGTCTCTCAGCCCCCCGATCGAGAGTGTGCAGCGACGCGGCGCGCGTCTCATCGCCCGGTTCATCCGAACCCATCCGATGCCCACCGCGGTGTCGGTGGTCGGGGCCGTCGCGTTCGCCGCGGCGGCCGTGGGCTCGACGATCGTGGTCGGTCGGCTCACCGACGAGCTGATCCAACCGGCGTTTCGCGGTCACGTCGAACGCCGATCGATCCTGCTGGGCGTCGCGGCCGTGATCGCGGTGGGCATCGCCCGCGGCGTCTCGGTGGTGGTGCGGCGCTACTTCGCCGCGATGCTCGAGGCCCGGATGCAGGTGACGCTGCGAACCGGCGTCGTCGACAAATACCTGTCGGTGCCGATGGCGTTCCACCAGTCGCGGCCCACCGGCGAGCTGCTGGCGCGCGCCGAGGCCGACGTGTCGGGCACCACGATGCTGATCAAGCCGCTGCCCTTCTCGATCGGGCTGATCGCGCTCGTCGCGTTCGCTCTGGCCAGCCTCATCGCCGTCGACTGGACCTACACGCTCATCGCCCTCACCCTGTTTCCCACGCTGACCGTCGTGAACCGGGTGTACACCACCCGGGTGGAGGGTCCGTCGGCCCGGGTGCAGCGCCGTCTCGGCGACGTGTCCGCCGTGGCGCACGAGAGCTTCGACGGCGCGCTCGCCGTGAAGACCCTGGGAATCGAGGCCCGCGAGAGCGAGCGCTTCGCCGCGGCGTCCGCCGCACTCCGCGAGGACCGCCTGCACGTGGCGCGGCTTCGGGCATCGTTCGAACCGCTGCTCGACGTGCTGCCGAACCTTGGCACGATCGCGCTGTTCCTCGTGGGTGCTTGGCGCATCGGTTCGGGGGAGTCGAGCGCCGGTGAACTCGTGCAGGCGGCCACCCTGTTTTCGATCCTGGGCTTCCCCATGCGGGTGTTCGGCTTCTTCCTGGAGGAGCTCCCCCGCGCCGTCGTGTCGGTCGAGCGGGTCGACGAGGTGCTCGTGCAGCCCGATGCTCCGGGCGCGGACCGCACACCGCCGGCGGCATTGCCCGACGGCCCGCTCGGCCTCGAGCTGCGCGGGGTGAGGTTCGGGTACGACCCCGAACACACCGTGCTCCACGACGTGAGCTTCGCGATCGCCCCGGGCGAGCGCGTGGCGCTCGTCGGTGCGACCGGCTCGGGCAAGTCGACGATCAACCACCTGACGGTGGGCCTCGCGGCGCCGTCATCGGGCGAGGTTCTGGTCGGCGGGGTGCCCGCGTCTGCGCTCGCCCCCGACGATCTGCACGCGGCGGTCGCGCTCGTGTTCCAAACGAGCTTCCTGTTCGCGATGTCGCTGCGGGACAACATCGTTCTGGACGCGGAGTCGTCGAGCGGCGGGGCCGACGAGCGGCTCCGCGACGCGGCGCACCGCGCTCGCGTGGACCGCTTCATCCCACAGCTCGCCGAGGGGTGGGACACCGTGGTCGGCGAGCGTGGCGTGACGCTTTCGGGCGGTCAACGCCAGCGGGTGGCGCTCGCGCGGGCGCTGATGCGCCGCCCCCGGATCCTGTTGCTCGACGACGCGACCTCGGCGGTCGACCCGACCGTGGAGGCGTCGATCCTGGACAGTCTGCGCACCGATGACCTGACGCTGCTGATCGTGGCGCACCGTCTCTCGACCATCCGACTCGCGGACCGGGTCGTGTTCGTCGAGAACGGGGCCGTCGGTGCGGTCGGCACCCATGACGAGCTGCTGGACCTGCCCTCGTACGCCGCGCTGGTGCATGCGTATGAAGACCTCGATGACGACTCTGACCCTGACGACGCCACCGAGGCCGCTGAGCAGGCGGCGGCGCCATGAGCGCGATGTCGGTGCTGCGGCGCGGCGTCCGCGAGAGCCCCGAACTCAGAGCCGGGCTCGGGTTCACCGTGTCGCTCGCGTTCGTCGTCGCCGCCGGGCGCCTGGTGATCCCGATCGCGATTCAGCAGATCATCGACCGCGGGATCGCCGGCCCCGGCGGGTACCGGCCCGGCGTCGTGGCGGTGCTCTGCCTGATCGCGGGTGCGATCATCGTGGCGATCGCGGCACTCAACCGGCTCACCTACCTGCGCCTCGTCAACACCGCCGAGAACACGCTGTTCGCGCTGCGCACCCGCATCTTCGAGCACGTGCACCGCCTGAGCATCGCCCACCACGACGAGTCCAAACGCGGCGTGCTCGTGACGCGCGTGACCTCCGACGTCGAGACCCTGGCCCAGTTCGCACAGTGGGGGGCGATCTCGTGGATCGTGAACCTCACGGTCGTTGCGGGCACGCTGCTGGTGCTGGCCCTCTATTCGTGGCAGCTCGCGCTCGTGGTGGCGGTCGTGTTCTCGCCGGTCGTGCCGCTCCTGCGCATCGTGCAACGCCACCAGATCGCGGCGTACGACCACCTGCGCACCACGGTCGGGGCCACGCTGAGCGAGATCTCCGAGTCGGTCATGGGTGCCCCGGTCATCCGCACCTACGGGATGCGCGACCGCACCCGCGACCGGCTGCATCGGGCGATCGCCCGCCAGTACCGAGCGCAGATGCGCGCCGCGTGGTTCTTCGCGCTGATGTTCCCGGTCTCCGATGTCTTCGGTGCGATCGCGCTCGGCGGCGTGATCGGGCTCGGGACGTGGCAGGGGCCCCACTGGGGGTTGGACGCGGGCACGCTCGTCGCCTGCATCTTCCTCACCAATCTGATCCTGCAGCCCATCGGCGAGATCGGCGAGGTGCTCGATCAGACGCAGACGGCGATCGCCGGGTGGCGCAAGATCCTCGACCTGCTCGACGAACCGATCGACGTGATCGAGCCGAACCCCGGCCGCGGTGTGCCGGCCGGCGCCCTGGCGATCGACCTGTCCTGCGTGGGCTTCGCGTACGCGACCGGCGCCGATGTGTTGTCCGACGTCGACCTGACGATTCACGCGGGGGAGTCCGTCGCCGTCGTCGGCGAGACGGGCTCGGGCAAGTCGACGTTGGTGAAGCTGATCGCTCGGCTGGCCGACCCCACCAGCGGGACCGTCACCGTCGGCGGTGTCGACCTGCGCGAGATCGCTACCGCGTCGCGGGTCGGAGCGATCCGTCTGGTGCCCCAGGACGGCTTTCTGTTCGCCGATACGATCCGAGCCAACATCGCCCTCGGACGAGTCGGCGCCGACGACGCGGCGGTCGACGCGGCGGTCGACGCGCTCGGTTTGCGGGCCTGGCTCGATCGGCTCCCCAACGGCCTCGACACCGAGGTTGGCGAGCGAGGCGAACAGCTGTCGGTCGGCGAGCGCCAACTCGTCGCGCTCGCCCGTGCCCAACTCGCTGACCCAGGCGTACTCATCCTCGACGAGGCCACCAGCGCGGTCGACCCGGAGACCGAGCGGACCTTGGCTTCTGCCCTCGATCGTCTCGCCCGGGGGCGAACCACGATCAGCGTCGCCCATCGGCTGTCGACGGCCGAGGCCGCCGACCGGGTGGTGGTGATGGACGCCGGGCGCATCGTGCAGCTCGGAACACACGACGAACTCGTCGGTACCGACGGCGTGTACGCGTCGCTCTACGCCTCGTGGATCGGCAACACGCGAGCCTGAATCGGCCGCGATCGTCGACCGGTCCGACTTCGCCGCGGCCGAAAGCCGGGCGGTAGCATCGCCCAGCGGGCAACGCTGTCGAACCCCCCGAAGTTGCCGTGGAGGAGAGCTCATGACCACCACCCCGTTGCGTGTCGCCGTCACCGGAGCCGCCGGCCAGATCGGCTACTCGCTGCTGTTCCGCATTGCGAGCGGCGCCATGCTCGGCCCCGACCAGCCGGTGATTCTGCAACTGCTCGAGATCACCCCGGCGCTCGGCGCGCTGAACGGCGTGGCCATGGAACTCGACGACTGCGCCTTCCCGCTGCTGTCGGGCATCGTCGCGACCGACGACGCCGAGGTGGCGTTCGGCGATACCGACGTCGCCCTGCTGGTGGGCGCCATGCCCCGCAAGGACGGCATGGAACGCGCCGACCTCCTCTCGGCCAACGGCGGCATCTTCGGCCCGCAGGGCCGGGCGCTGTCGGCGGCAGCCAGCCGCGACGTCAAGGTGCTGGTGGTGGGCAACCCCGCCAACACCAACGCGTTGATCGCCATGAACAACGCCCCCGATCTCGACCCGGGCCGCTTCACCGCGATGACCCGCCTCGACCACAACCGTGCGATCGCCCAGCTTGCCGCCAAGACCGAGACCACGGTATCGGACATCGCCAAGATGACCATTTGGGGCAACCATTCGGCCAGCCAGTTCGCCGACCTGTTCCATGCCGAGGTGAACGGCACGAGCGCGGCCGAGCTGGTGAACGACCAGGCCTGGTACGAGTCGGAGTACATCCCGACGGTCGCCCAGCGCGGCGCCGCCATCATCAAGGCGCGCGGCCTGTCGTCCGCCGCCTCCGCCGCGAACGCGGCGATCGATCACATTCGCAGCTGGCACCTCGGAACCCCCGACGGCGACTGGGTGTCGATGGCGGTCCCGTCCGATGGTTCGTACGGCGTGCCCGAAGGGCTCATCTCGTCGTTCCCGTGTGTGTGCCGGGACGGCGAGTACGAGATCGTGCAGGGCCTCGACATCAACGAGTTCAGCCGCGGCCGGATCGACGCCTCGGTGGCCGAGCTGGCCGAAGAGCGCGACGCAGTCAAGGCGCTCGGGCTCATCTGATCCCTGTACGTGCGCGCCGCCCGGTGCCGCGACTCGCGAAGTCGCGGCACCGGGCGCTTCACGGCTGTATGTCTCCGAAGTGATGCCGTATCTACTCCGGGCATGACCAAGCGACTGATCGACGTCGATGACGAAGCGCTCGACGCCGCTCGCGCGCAACTCGGAACCCGCACCATCAAGGACACCGTCAACGAGGCGCTGCGCAGCGCCGCTCGCCAACGCGGCGCCCGGCTCGCACGTGCGTTGTCTGTGCTCGGCGACGCAGATCTCGACGATCGTTCCGCGGCGTGGCGCTGATGTTCCTCCTCGACACGAGCGTTCTGGCCAGGCTCCGTGTCCCATCTATCCGCCGGCGAATCGAGGAACTCGACGCGGCCGGACTCGCGCGCTCGTCCATGACCGACCTCGAGATCGGCTTCTCGGCGCGCAACGCTGACGAAACGGACCGCCTCGCCGTTGCGCTCGGAGCCTTCCGGCGAATCGATGTCGAGGCACATCACTTCGACCGTGCGCATCAGGTTCAACGCAACCTCGCCGCCGACGGACTCAAAGGACGCAAGGTCCCCGATCTCCTCGTCGCCGCGGCCGCCGCGCTCACGGTCCTCCACTACGACGCGGACTTCGACCACATCGCCGCCGTCACCGGACAACCAACCGAGTGGATCGTCGAGCGCGGATCGATCGATTGACCGGTTCGGCCACGACCTACCGCCACATCGGCGGGTCGGACACACGGCCCGCGCCCTGGCCGGAGGGGGCCGCGATGGTCTGGCAAGTCGACGTGTCGGAGTTACCGTTGATCGTGGCCAACCCGAACATGGCGGTGACATTCCGAAAGCGGGGCCGCGCCTGCTCGTGGACTGCGGTGCGGCCACCTCGGACGATCGTGCCGGGCCCGACGATGGCAGCCGGTGGCGACCTTCCGCACGACCTGTACACCTTCGTCATCGGGCAAGACGTTCATGGCCGCCAACCTTGCCCACCAGTTGGTGCAGGCAGCGGGTGCCGATCGGTGCGGATCCTCGTGGATCGGGCGAACCTCGGCCGTCAGACGCTGCGTAGAGCGGCAGCGGATCACCGTGTTCCTCGCACAAAGCGGAGGTGGCGGCACCTATCACAACACCAAGCCGGTGCAGGTGAGCCGACGGTTCGCGAGCGCGTTGATCGCGAGCGCGAAGGAGGGCCGTACCCCTTTCACGACAGCCTTCCGGCTGCTCGACGTGGAGAAGGAGTCCACTTTCGACGGGCTCGCCGAGCGGATCGGTGTCTAGTAAGCGTGCCGGCACCGTGACCACTCCCCGGAGCGGCCTGCTCTTCCACTTCACGCATCGCCTCAACCTGCCGTCGGTGATCGCTTACGGCCTGCGAAGCGACAGCGCAGTGCGGGCCGACGGCTCTCGCCGTCGAGGTCGGTGAGGACCGGATCAAGGAACAACGGCGCCGCCGCGGCGTGCCCATGGGGCCAGGTGGGGTGGTCGCGGACTATGTGCCGTTCTATTTCGCTGCCCGATCGCCGATGCTGTACGCGATCAGCCGCGGCAACGTGCCTGCCTACCAGGACGGCCAGAATCCGCTCGTGTACCTGGTGACCGACCTGGATCGGCTGCAAAAGGTGGGTTGCCGGTTCGTGTTCACCGACCGGAACGCCTACTACCAGACGGCCACCTACGCCGAAGACCCGGCGGAGCTCGATCAACTCGTCGACTGGGAGTTGATGGAGGCGACGATGTGGAACAACACCGCTGCCGAGCCAGACCGAATGGAGCGTCGAATGGCCGAGCTCCCGGTGCACAAATCGGTGCCGTTCTCGGCGGTCTTGGCCGTGGGCGTACCTCGGCGGCGATCGCCAGTGCCGTCGCCGAGGTACTCGGTACGCTCGACGATCCGCCGCCGGTCCTCGTTCGGCCGAACTGGTATTACTGAGGGGAGGTCAGGTGATTCGAGATGCACACGGTGACCTGCTCTCGGCTGAAGCCGACGCATTGGTCAATACTGTCAACACCGTTGGGGTGATGGGCAAGGGCATCGCCCTGCAGTTCAAGAAGCGTTTCCCCGGCAACTTCAAGGCGTACGCGGCCGCATGCAAGGCCGGTGGTGTCCAAACCGGGCGGATGTTCGTCTTCGATGCCGGTCAACTCGTGCGGCCCCGATGGATCATCAACTTCCCGACCAAGCGCCACTGGAAGTCGAACTCGCGTCTCGAGGACATCGACGCCGGCCTCGACGACCTGGCCAAGGTCATCGCCCACCTCGGGATCCGCAGCATCGCAGTGCCGCCGCTCGGCTGCGGCCTGGGTGGCCTGCGGTGGACGGAGGTCAAGCCGCTCATCGAGGCCAGGCTTGCCGGTGTCGACGCCGAGATCCTCGTGTTCGGCCCTGAAGGTTCCCCTGCTGCGGCCGCGATCGCGAATGCGAGCCCTCGGCCTGCCATGTCGGTCGGGAAGGCAGCGCTCGTGCAGCTCGTCGGCCGCTATGCGCAGTCCGCGCTCGGGGGTGCTGGGCTGATCGAGGTCCAGAAGCTCATGTATTTCCTGCAGACGGCGGGCCAGCCGCTCCGGCTCAACTACGTGAAGGGCCTGTACGGGCCGTACGCCGACAACCTCCGCCACGTCCTGATCAAGGTGGAAGGGCACTTCCTCACCGGGTTCGGCGACGGCACCGGCCCGGTGCTCGCCGCCGAATCGATCGGGGTGCTGCCTGGCGCCGCCGAAGAAGCGGACGAGGTCGTTGCAGCGCATCCCGAACTCGCCGAGCGGATTGACCGGGTTCTCCAGCTCTCGGAGGGGTTCGAGTCCGCCTACGGCATGGAACTCCTTGCGACCGTCCACTGGGCAGCGACCGCGGAGGGCTGCACCGATCGGGCCTGCGTCGTCGACACGGTGCACGGCTGGAACCAGCGCAAGGAACGCCTCTTCACGCCGAGCCACATCAACACCGCGCTCGATCACCTGGTCGAGCTCGGCTGGCTCGACAGCGATGCCTTCGCTGCATGAGCGTGTAGCGGGCCGGCGATGGCGACCACGAACCAGCTGGTCCAGAAGCGCTCAACTGCGGCAACGTCCTGCGTGACGACGGGGGTGTCGACGATCGACTACGTGACCACGTTCCGCAAGCAACGCAACAACGAACGCGCCGAGATCGCCCGGGCACGCAGAGTTGCCGAGGGCTGCGCCCGGACCAACCCGTGAAGGAGACCACGATGGCCAACTACTCTCGCTGGGACGACACGAAGAACAAGCGGCGGGCACCGAGTCCCGAGGTGCGCACCGAGGTCGAGCACGACCTCGCTCTCGGCCAACTGATCTACGACCTGCGCACCGGCGCCGGGTTCAGCCAGCGTGAGCTCGCCGAGCGCATGGGAACCACCCAGTCGGTGATCTCTCGTCTCGAGGAAGGCGGTGGCGCCAAGAACCGGATCGACACCCTCGCCCGCGTCGCCGAAGCCCTCGGCCGGCACTTGATCGTCTCGTTCCCGGAGAAGGTTCCCGCCAGGCTCAAGGATGCCGTCCAGGTCGCCTGACGACCGTCACCGTCGCTGCCGCAGCATTGCAGCCAACGTGCGGTTCCGACCCCCGGCCACGGTGGCCCGACAAAGGTGGCGAGCCTGTGCGGCTTGGGGCGGTGCGTTCGCTCATGAGACGCCGTTCTCGACCGGTACCGGTTGGACTCGGGTGGGGTCGAAGAAGCGACCCCGCTTGCCCTTCCGGATCACCACGTGCTCGACGAACAGCCCGACGAGCGCGCGCTGCTGGTCGAGGTCGAGGCCATCCCAGCTATCGGCTGTCACGCCCTCGAAAGCCGAGCCGTCGAGGCTTGGGTCGATGGTTCGTTGATCGAGCCGGCGCCTCGCGAGCAGGAGGCGAGCGTGGACCGGGTCCTGTGCGGCGAGGAACTGCGCACGGTCGATCCGCTGGGCTCCGTAGTCCGCTGCAAGGTCCGCGAGGAACCGCTCATCGGTCTCGATCGAGGCGACCAACTGGTGAGCGTCGCCGCCGACGCGACGAGCGCGGGCGGTTGCGATGTCGGTGTGTTCGAGCGCGGCGAGCACGTAGTCGATGGCGATCTGCTCGACGTAGTCGGCCTTCACCGTGTTGGAGCCGCAACCGTGGCGGTTCGCCTTGTCACACGCAAGCGTTCGACGAGGCGGACGTTGCCCCGGCTTCAGCTGCTTGTCCATGCGCTCGCTGACGCGGCTATCACCGCGCCGCACTCGGCGCACCGGCACATCCCAGCGAGGAGGTTGACCTTCGGCCGCCGACCGATCGGAGCATGGGTGAATCGAGAACACACCTGCTCCCATGTCGCCCGGTCGAGGATCGGCAAGTCCGGGAGCCACGTCGGGAGCCACTCGGGGAGTGAGGCCGGGATGGCCGGGTCGGTGACCGCACACGTAGGTCGGCACCCGCTCTCGCTCCGCATTACCGTCGTGTTCCATGTCGGCCGGGCCCCTGGAGAAGGACACGTGTCGCGACTACGTACTGCCGCTCCTCAAGTCCGCTGGCTGGGGCGATGACCAGATCGTCGAGCAGTACCCGATCACGGCGGGTCGTGTGATCACGGCGGGCAAGAAGCATCGCCGTGGGAACGCGCTTCGCGCCGACTACGTGTTGGAGTTCGAGCCGGGAGTGCCGATCGCGGTCGTCGAAGCGAAGCGCGAGTACGCGATTCCGGGCAAGGGCCTTCAGCAGGCGAAGAACTACGCGCAGCTGCTCGACCTGCCCCTCGCGTACTCGACGAACGGCAAGGGAATCGTCGAGGACGACCGCGACTCCGGCCGCGAGGACGATCGGCTGACAGCCTTCCCATCCCCGACGGATGCGTGGTCCCGCTACCGGGCGTGGAAGGGGATCGCCGACGACACGGTCGCCGATGGCCTGCTGCTGCCGTTCAACCGAGCGCTCCGCAACGCCGACGGCACGGTCAAGGAGCCGCGCTACTACCAGCGGACGGCGATCAACCGAGCGGTCGAGGCGATCCTGAGCGGTGACAAGCGATTGCTGCTCACGCTGGCAACGGGCACGGGCAAGACGTTCGTGTCGATGCAGATCGTGTGGAAGCTCTGGCGGAGTGGCTGGCGTGGCAACCGGAACCCACGGATCCTCTATCTCGCCGACCGCAACATCCTCGTCGACCAGCCGATCGAGCGTGAGTACAAGCCGGCCTTCGGCGCCGGCGACAACACCCCCATCTGGAAGCTCCAGGGCGAAGCGAAGGCGGGGCGAGAGATCTACTTCGCCCTGTACCAAGCGCTCGCCGACAGCGGTGATGACCCCAAAGGGATGTTCCGTCAGTTCGCCCCCGACTTCTTCGATCTCGTTATCGTCGACGAGTGCCACCGCGGCAGCGCTCGATCGGACTCGTCGTGGCGCTCGATCCTCGAGTACTTCGCCCCAGCAACGCAGCTCGGCATGACCGCGACCCCGAAGCGGGACGAGACGGTCGACAGCTACGAGTACTTCGGGGACCCGGTCTTCGAGTACTCGCTGGCCCAGGGCATCGACGACGGATTCCTCGCGCCCTATCGAGTCCGCAGGGTGGTGCTGAGCCCGGACGCCCATGGATGGGCCCCGACTCAGGGCCAGCTCGATCTCTTCGGGAACGAGATCCCCGAGGGGCAGTACTCGACGAAGGACTTCGAGCGAGTCGTGTCGCTGCTGACCCGTACCGAGGCGGCCGCCAAGCACCTGACGGACTACTTGCGCCGTACCGATCGGTGGGCGAAGACCATCGTGTTCTGCGTGGATCAGGAGCACGCCGACCAGATGCGTCGCGCCCTCCACAACGCCAACGCCGATCTGACGAAGGCACACCCGAACTACGTCGTCCGCATCGTCAGCGATGAGGGTGACATCGGCAAGGGGCACCTCAGTGACTTCGCCGACACGGAGAAGGACGTCCCGGTGATCGCCACGACGTCGGAGATGCTGTCGACCGGAGTCGACCTGCCGACGGTCCGCAACATCGTGCTGTTCCGGCCTGTCGGGTCGATGGCGATGTTCAAGCAGATGATCGGACGCGGGACTCGCTTGTACCCCGACGAGGACAAGCTGTCGTTCGACATCATCGACTACTCGGGAGCGACCGCGCTGTTCAGCGACCCCGAGTTCGACGGGCCGCCTGAACGCGTCGACGAGGAGGAGATCGATGACGAAGGCAACGTCGTCGACGAGCCCGTCGTCGAGGAACCCGAGCCGGGTCTCGAACCGGCCGACGGTGGCGACGGTTCCCTCGACCCCGATGACCTCGACCACGAACCTCGCGCCAAGTTCTACGTCGCGGATGCCGAGGTCTGGGTGACCGCCGAGGCGATCTACCACCTCGACCCCGAAACCCAGCGGCTGCGGCTCGTCGAGTACCGCGACTTCGTGACCGAGACCGTGCGCGCGCTGTACCCCGACCCCAAGGCCTTGCGCGGCGCCTGGTCCCACCGCGTCGGACGTGAAGAGGTTCGGACTGCGCTCGAGGCCCACGGCATCGACCCCGAGGAACTCCTCGAGCGAACGGGCATGGCCGCCGCCGACCCGATCGACGTGCTCGTCCACCTCGCGTGGAACCAGCCACTCGCGACCCGAACTGACCGAGCCCGGCGCGTGACCAAGGAACACGCCGAGTTCTTCGCCACCTTCCAGCCCGAGGCCCGCGAAGTGCTCACCTACCTCCTGGACAAGTACACGGAGTTCGGGATCGGACAGCTCGACGACCTTGACGTGCTCCAGGTCCCGCCGATCTCCACACTTGGCACACCGGCGGAAATCGCGTCGCGGTTCGGGTCGCCAGCCGCCCTGCGAGAGGCGATCGCAGCACTCGGAGACCTCCTCTACGTCGCCTGAACTCAACCGAAACTGTAGTTTGATGTACCACTGCGTCTCGGTCATCAAGATGCGGTATAGGATCACCGCGTGCCTGTTGACCGGCGAGACCTTCGGCGTCGTCTGTTCAACCTGGCCTCGGAGCAGGCTGGGTACTTCACCGCGGCCCAGGCCAAGACGCTCGGTTACTCGTACCAGGCGCAGGCCCATCACGTGGCCGCCGGGAACTGGCTGCGGATCGACCGGGGGCTGTTCCGCCTGACCGAGTGGATCCCGGGAGTCCACGACGAGCTGGCGCGCTGGACGCTCTGGTCAAAAAGCAAGGGGGTCGTCTCCCATGAGAGCGCGCTCGCCGAGCATGAGCTCGGCGAGTTCGAGTCGGCGTACGTCCACCTCACCGTGCCGCCGGGTTTCCGCATGCGCGACTCCGCTGTCGTTCTCCACCACACCGATCTCGCCGACATCGACATCGTGCAGCGAACCGGCTACAGCGTCACGTCAGTCGTCAGGTCGATCGTCGACGTCGCGGCGACCGGCGTCGATGCCGCGCAGCTGAACCGTGTGATCCGCGAAGCGCAGGAGCGCGGTCTGCTCAGCCTCCGGGCCCTCCGGGACCGGGCTGAGGCAGTCGATCCGAGGTCGGCCCTTCGCATCGAGCGGGCGCTCAGCGGGGCGGAGGGCGAATGACCTACGACTCACCAAGAGCGCTGAGGACCGCGCTTGAGCATCGCCTGCTCCAGCGGTCGACCGAGACCGGCGTCTCGCTCGATCGGCTCCGTCGGCGCGTGGTCTTCGAGCGAGTGGTCGCCAGGCTCTCGTCTGCCGAACCCGGCGCCTGGGTGGTCAAGGGAGGGATGGCGCTCGAGGTTCGACTTCGCGATGACGCACGACTCACCAAGGACCTCGACCTCGGCCTTCGTGACAACGAGGTGACCGCCGAATCACTGCACGAGCGCCTCATCGACGTCCTCGCCCTCGATCCTGCGGGCGATCGATTCGTCTTCGCCGTCGGCGTGCCGGAGAGGATGACGGAGGGCGCTCAGCACGTGACCTGGCGAGCACGCGTCGAAGCGAGGCTGGCCGACAAGAGGTTCGGCAGCATTCAGCTCGACATCGCTCCTCGGCCCTACGAACTGACGGACACCGACCACGTCGAGCTCCCGAGTCTGCTCGACTTCGCCGGCGTCCCTGCCAGCGTCGTGGAGATCATCGACATCCATCGCCACGCCGCCGAGAAGCTCCACGCCATGACACGCGACTTCGGCGATCGTGAGAACTCCCGCCTGCGCGATCTCGTCGACCTCGTGCTGATGGTCGAACACGAGATGCTCACGCCGGCCCTGCTCGCAGCCCGGACGACCGACGTCTGGACCGAACGCGAGAACAGCAACCCATCGCCCGACTTGCCTCCGCTGCCCGAGTCGTGGGCGAACCGCTACGGGCCGCTCACCGAGCAGCTCGACATCGACACGCGCTCGTACCCGAGCGCCGTCACCATCGTCGCCGACCTGTGGCGTGCGATGTATCCGAACGAGGAGATCTGACCCCATGGCCCGAACGAAGAACGCTGCCGCACCCACCTCACCGCAAGCTCACCTGGCTGCCGTCATCAAGTCGGCACGGGACGCCATGCGCAAGGACGCGGGGCTCAACGGCGACCTCGACCGAATCCCACAGCTGGCTTGGCTGCTGTTCCTGAAGGCCTTCGACGGGCTGGAGGAGAACCGAGAAGTCACCGATCGGGACTTCCGGCCGGCCATCGAAGCTCCCTACCGGTGGCGGGACTGGGCAGCTGACCCCAATGGCGCTACCGGCGAGGCGCTCCTCGATTTCGTCAACGGCAAGCTCTTCCCGTACCTCCGGGAGCTGTCGGGCACCGGCAGCCACGACCCCCGCGACGTGCTGGCCGCCGTGTTCAAGGAGACCAACAACCGGATGCTCTCCGGCTACCTCCTCCGCGACGTCGTCAACAAGGTCAACGAGATCAACTTTGCCTCCTCGGACGACATCCACACGATGGCGCACCTCTACGAGTCGATGCTGCGCGAGATGCGCGACGCCGCCGGCGACTCGGGTGAGTTCTACACACCGCGCCCGGTGATCCGCTTCATCGTTCAACAGGTCGACCCGAAGCTCGGCGAGATCGTGCTCGACCCGGCCTGCGGCACGGGCGGGTTCCTGGTCGAGGCGCTCGAGCACATCGCGCCGACCGTCAAGACCACCAGCCAGCGGCGTGCGCTGCACGAGAACCTTCGCGGCATCGAGAAGAAGCCGCTGCCGTACCTGCTCGGGATGATGAACCTCGTTCTGCACGAGGTCGGGCAGCCGAACGTCGTCCGCGGTAACGCGCTCAACAAGCCGATCACCCAGATCAGCAAGGCCGAACGCGTCGACGTGATCCTCACCAACCCGCCGTTTGGTGGCGAGGAGGAGAAGAGCGTCCAGTCGAACTTCCCAGCCGACAAGCAGACGGCAGAGACGGCGTGGCTCTTCCTACAGCTCGTGATCCGCCAGCTCAAGGACGGAGGACGATGCGGCATCGTCGTCCCGAACGGCCTGCTCTTCGGCGACGGGGTCGGTGCCCGCATCAAGAAGCAACTGCTGGAAGAGTGCAACCTCCACACCGTCGTGCGACTCCCCGACGGCGCGTTCGCCCCCTACACCGACATCCCGTCGAACCTGCTGTTCTTCGACAAGACCGGGCGGACCAAGGAGATCTGGTACTACGAGCTCCCCACGCCCGAGGGACGGAAGAAGTACTCGAAGACCAAGCCGATCCGCTTTGAGGAGTTTGCCGATTGCCAAGCCTGGTGGACCGACCGGGTGGCCAACGATCGGGCGTGGCGGGTTCCTATCGCGGACATCGAGGCCAACGGCTACAACCTCGACCTCCGAAATCCGAACCGCGCCGACGACCTGGCCCACCGGCCGCCGGCGGAACTACTCGCCGAGCTGGTCGAGATCGAGCGCACGATCCTCGCCAAGCTCGAGGAGCTCCAATCCACGATCGGAGCGGACGAATGACGGTGGGGCGCGTGCGTGTCGGCGACGTACTCGCGCTTCAGCGGCGTGAAGTCGCTGTCGAGCCCGACGAGTTCTACACGCTGATTGGGGTGTACTCCTTCGGCAAGGGCATCTTCCACCGCGACCCTAAGCCGGGCTCCGAACTCGGCGGCTACCGGTTCTTCTCCGTCGTCCCCGGCGATCTCGTGCTCAGCAACATCCAGGCATGGGAAGGCGCGATTGCCTACGCCACCGAATCTGATCGCGGTGCGATCGGCACGCACCGGTTCCTGAGCTATGTCCCACGAGATGGGCGGATCGACACGAACTGGGCGCGATGGTTCTTCCTCAGCGAACCAGGCATGGATCTGATCCGCATGGCGGCACCTGGAACCACGATCCGCAATCGCACCCTCGCGATCGAACGCTTCGAAGCCCTCGAGATCCCACTCCCGCCCATCGACGAGCAGCGCCGACAGGCATTTCGCCTCGATCTCACCTCCGACGTGTCGAGAGCCGCAGCGCAGTCACTCGAGCAGACAGCGCCAGGCATGTTGCGCCGACTCGTACCTGCGTTCGTAGATGGGCTGCTTTCCTCGGCGGCGGTCGGCTCGGCAGCCGTCAGTGATGTTGCGAACTTCGTTTCCGACACCGTCCATATCGGCGACGACCCCACCCCCGCAGACTGCTTCGTCGGCCTCCAGCACGTAGAGAGTCACACCGGCCGCGTTCTCGGATCGGACAGCCTCGAGGGTCTGAAGGGTCGGAAGTTCCGCTTTCAGCCAGGGGATGTCGTCTTTGGGTATCTGCGCCCTTACCTCAACAAGGTGTGGCTGGCCGATCGGCACGGACTCTGCTCGGTGGATCAGTACGTGTTGCGCCCTAAGCCGGGAGTGGACGGCCGGATCCTCGCTCACTCACTCCGGGGCCAAGCGACCCTCGATCGGGCGGTGGAGCTCACGCACAGTCTTCAACTCCCGCGTCTCCGATCTGGACTGCTTGCCGGACTTCACGTTCGAGTGGTGCCCGCTGAGGCCGTGGACAGCATCGTCCTGCAGATTGAGGCTGCGGTCGAGTTGATGATCTCCGTGTCCACGCTTCGGGAACGCCAGACGGCGCTTGTCGGTGCGCTGCTACCAGCAGCGTTGAACTCGGCCTTCGGTGCCGTTAGCTGACGGCACGCCAGTCGGCATCCGTCACCACGACATGGCCCAGAAAGCGGAGACCTGCGGCGCGGGCCGCCGCAGCCACGTCGGCGGTTGCCCGTCGGTCGGCGTCGCTCGGCGTGGCGTCGCCGGAGGGATGGTTGTGCGCGATGGCGAATGCTCGCCCGTCGTGGCGCAGCACAGCGTTGAGGATCTCGCGCACCGGCACCAACGATCGGTCGATCGCTCCCTCGGCAACGACCACCGTTCGCTGGAGTCGGTTCGCCGCATCGGCAACCAGCACGATTACGCGCTCGCGCCGGATCCCCTGGAGTTCGGCCCCCGCTACTCGTGCGACGTCCTCGGCGGACCGGAGCGTGACCGGGACTGGAGCGCCGGCTTCGGCCCGGCGGGCCAGGTGAAACGCCGCCACGAGCGCAGCGGCCTTCGCGGCGCCGATTCCACGCTTGGAGGCCAGCTCCTCCGGCCGCGCCCGAGCGAGCCTTTCCAGGCTGCCGTAGTCCGCAAGGAGCTCACTCGCAAGATCCAGCGCGCTGATCTCGGGGGCACCGTTGCGCAGCACGAGCGCGATCAACTCACGATCGGCGAGTGCCTCGGGACCACGGGCAAGCAGGCGTTCGCGCGGCCGTTCGTGGAGAGGTACGTCTGCGATGAGCACCGACATGTGCTCCACAGTAGAGAGTGGGTGTGACAGGGTCCCGGGGTGCGGGCGACGGGTGCCCTGCGCATCTCGGCAGCCGCCGAGTCACCACGCATGAGCGTTGGCGCACCCGAGGCGCAACGCTTGGTTCCTGATGGCATCGACCGTGTCGGCCGGCAATTCCGGAGCGACTCGATCGAACACGGCCTTCAGGTCATCGCATCCCCAGAACGGTGCGGTCATGTCCTTCAGCACGTGCAGAAGGAGTTGCCCGGTCGGTGCGCTCGGCTTGACCTGCTTGCTGATCTGGTGGACGAACGACTGATGCTGATCGAACCGAACCTCGCGTTGCGTGGCGAGGTTGACCGCCTCGGGGTATGAGCCACCCAGATACAGCACCCAGCCCGCTAGCGCCGTCGCTTCCTCGGTCGTCAACGCCGTCGGCACGCTGTTCAGACGCTCTTGCCAGTAGGTCCGCATCCAGCGCGACCATTGGGCCTCGACCGCGTCCGTGTCGAGCTGCTCAAGTCGCCATCCGACTTCCTGTATCCACTCGACGAGGATGGCCGTCTCGGCGCGTCGCGTGAACTCAGGGAGCCAGGTCGCTAGATCGACTTCGCTGTAGATCGCGATTGCAGCGAGATGTCCTGCGAGCTGTCGACGGTGATGATCGTCGAACACCTCGGCGTGCGAGGCGGCGTCCAGATAGCCGTCGAGCAGCCCAGCTCGGAGCAGCGGTTCTCGAGGCTGACCCCAGGTGAGGTAGCCCTGCCAGTTGCGGCCAGCTCGATCAGCGTCTGCCCAAGTCATGTGCGGCAGCAGGTGTTGCGCGGTCCACGTGCTGTCGGCGGCGTGCAGGAAGTGCGCGTTGCTGGCGAGCACGACCTCTCCGAGCGCCCCTCGGTCTCCGGGGTCTTCGATGATCGTCTGCATCGCCGCTCGAATGTCGTCGGGTAGTCCCGACCAATCGTCCGATGCGGCTTGCCACAGTGCCGAGACCGCACCGAGCCAGAACTGGGCGAGTCGTCCAGGGTCGCTGTTGATCGCGGCGAACAGCCAGTCTTCATGGACACCCTCGACGGCGCTGGCGGATGGCAACGCGCTCCAGAGGCCGGTTGCGAGCGCACGGGCTGTTGGGTACTCGCCCCACTTGGTGGGGTGCGGCTCCGATCGGCCGCCCTCAGCGAGAAGTTGCGTGATCTCCGTCGTCCACCTGCGGAGGTCGAGCTCGGTGAGTCGCTCGATCACGGCGAGCGCAGTTGGCTCATCGATCGCTGAACGAGACCAACCCGCGATCAGCGCCCCGGTCAGGTCGCGACTCTCCTGATCACAGTCGAGCACCACAAAGCCATCGGCTGCGGACGCCGCCACCACGTCCGCCACCATCTTCAGTGCGCCGTGCCACGTCGGCCCGTTCCACGGGCTGTGAGCCTCGCGGTACTCGTAGACGTGCGCTATGGCTGCGGTGGGGTCCGCTGCCACGAGTCGGGCGAACTCATCGATCGACATGGGTGGGTCGTCCGAGACGAAGCCGGCCCGGATGCGTTGTGTGGACGGAGCACTTGTCCAGCCGGCGAGGTCTGGGTAGCGCTGCGTGAGCTGCTCGATTGCCCGGGCGGTTGTGGCGTGATCGGGGTTCCCGCGGCTGACCGCTCCGAGGATCGGTAGCTGCCATCGCGCATTCGCATGTGCCTCTTCTTCATCGTCGTATGGCTCGGCACCGAGTGTCTCGAGGATGACGGCGACGAACGCGTCGAGCACCTCGTCGCCCGCGGTAGCGGCACTGGACTCGATCAACTCGGCGAGTTCGACACGGACGGATGAATCGCTGAGCCAGCTTGGTCGTTCAGCGATCCATTCGACCTTGGCTGAACTGGTGAGCGATGTCGCGCAAGTGATCGCATGGATCGCAAGGCGTTCGAGGATGGGGACGTTTGACGCAGCCCACGCTCGGCAGCGCCCGGTGCCCGTCTCGACATCGTTGTTCACGACGTAGACCAAGCTGTCTCGGGCCGCGTCGATGAGGGCGTCGAGCCGTTCCGGATGCTCGCTGGGCATCGCGATGGCGGCGCGACGGAAGGAGATCGGGTCCCAGCGTCCGGCGCCATTCGCCGAGAGAAGGTGGAGCTGGTGGGCGCGACGGAGGTGTCGGTCGGCGATGGCGAGGATCTGTTCCGCGCACTCGCCGAGGTTCGGGCGGAAAACGTTGTCGAAGACTTCCGTGAGGTAGTAGCCGTCCAATCCCCCCTTCCTCGGGCGGCCTATCGCCGGTCGGGCGGAGCCGAAGCCATCGAACGCCGAGTTCGGTTCGGTCAGGTGGTCGAAAAGGAGCAGCGCCGCATGCCGGTTGTCAGGCCACTGCGATGCTCGAAGGGCAAGTTCCCACCAGTCGTCGTTCCACGATTCTGCCTGCAGGAGGAACGGCAGCCAGCGATCGAGCCACGCAGGCCGCGGCACTCCCTCAACGTGAGCGTTGTGCAACCAGTGACCGATGGCGCTCGCACACGCGGCAGACAGCCGACCGTGGTGCGCGGCGAGAACGTCGAGCGCCGCCGAGTTCAGCTCCTCGCTGGACAGTACGAAGCGTTCGGCGTACCAGTAGGCGAGCGTTCTCGTGACGTCGTCGGGGGCTTCGTCGTTGAACAAGCGACCAAACTCCGGGCGCGTGTTCGCCCACGTCAGCCACTCCGCGGTGGAGGCAAGCTCGGTGAACAAGCGGGCGGTGTCGACGTCACCAAGCAACGACTCGAGGTACGACATGTCCTCGGGGATCGCGCTCGGCGGCGACTGAACAAGGGCGGCGATCCGTTGGCGGTGGTCGAGCAGGCTCATCGACGCCCGCTCTGCCCAGCGCTGGACAGTGTCGCTAAGCTGAGCCCACGAACCGTTCTCGACCTCGAACCAGACCGGAACGATCCCCAGCGCCTCCCAGTTGGTGTCGCTGGTTCGGTCGGCCAGGGCGAACCGAGCGGCATTCGGGCCGAGGCCTCGGGCGAGGTACCGCATCACGACGTCGGCGTGGCTGTAGCCGATGAACAGCGCCGTGTACGACTGAAACATGCGTTGCAGAAAGGTCGTCGCCCACGCCTCCGTGAGATACGCGCGGCCGAAGTCCCTGTCGGTCACGACGAGCCGACGCGGCTCCTGGCTCAGAGCCCCATGAAGGTAGACAAGACCCTCGAAGTCGTGTCCTACGGGAAGTGCGGGGGCGTGGTACTCGGTGACCTTGATGCCGCGCTGGGCGAGGACCTCCGTCAGGTGCCGGTCGTAGTTCGTCGTGACGATGCGAAGCACGCCCGTCGAGCTCGCCAGTGCGATGATCGCCTCGTGGAGCTGGTTCGGAGCCGAGCCGGATGCGTTGAGGATCGACTGCACCCGATGATGAACGTCGGTCTTGCCGTCGAGACGACCGAGCAGAACGTCAGGTTGGGCAACCTCCTCGGCGGACGGTGTATGACCGGCCTCGCCGGCGATCTGTGCGGCCAAGGCGCCGAAGAGCGGCAGGCTCGAAGGCGGATCGACGGATGCTCCCGCGCCCACGAACAGGACGAGGCGCCCGTCGGTGTGGGCGCGAATCAACTCCTCTGGGACGTCGACCGAGCCCACCCACATGAACGCAGGGTAGAGCACGGCGCGTGGCCCGCTCCGGAGGAACGGTGTGCCGTCGAACTCCAGTCCACTGGACTTGTGGCTGGACCGTGGCCGGCGAACTCCAGTCGCGCCGGTTCTGCTGGAATATGGCCGCTTAACGGCCCAGCGGGGAACCGCGCAGCCAAGCTCGATTCGGGCGTCCACGGTGGGCCGTCGATGGTGGCAAGGAGGCTGCACGGCCCAGGCGGCCGATTGCCTCATGAGGAGCCGTTCTCGACCGGCACAGGCTGAACTCGGCTGGGGTCGAAATAGCGACCCCGCGTGCCGTTCAGGATCACGACGTGCTCGACGAACAGGCCGACGACGGCGCGCAGCTGGTCGAGGTCGAGGCCATCCCAGCTATCGGCTGTCACGCCCTCGAAAACCGTGCCGTCGAGGCTTGGGTCGATGGTTCGTTGATCGAGCCGGCGCCTCGCGAGCAGGAGGCGAGCGTGGACCGGGTCCTGTGCGGCGAGGAACTGCGCACGGTCGATCCGCTGGGCTCCGTAGTCCGCTGCAAGGTCCGCGAGGAACCGCTCATCGGTCTCGATCGAGGCGACCAACTGGTGAGCGTCGCCGCCGACGCGACGAGCGCGGGCGGTTGCGATGTCGGTGTGTTCGAGCGCGGCGAGCACGTAGTCGATGGCGATCTGCTCGACGTAGTCGGCCTTCACCGTGTTGGAGCCGCAACCGTGGCGGTTCGCCTTGTCACACGCAAGCGTTCGACGAGGCGGACGTTGCCCCGGCTTCAGCTGCTTGTCCATGCGCTCGCTGACGCGGCTATCACCGCGCCGCACTCGGCGCACCGGCACATCCCAGCGAGGAGGTTGACCTTCGGCCGCCGACCGATGGGTGCATGGGTGAGGCGCGATGGGAGCATGGGCGAAACGAGAGCACACCTGCTCCCACGTCGCCCGGTCGAGGATCGGCTCCGAGTTCGCCTCGCCGACCACCGCTGTGCCACTCGCCGGTGGCCGTAGGAGCGGCCCCCGCCGTGGGCGTTGCCGCGCTCGGCGTTCTGGCGGTGCTTGGCGCTGACGCGTTCACCGATCCGAGCGGACTCGTGCTCGGCTGCTACACCGAGCACCTGCGCCGTGAACCGGCCGCTCGCCGTGTTGAGGTCGACGTGACCGGCAGCGACGGTTCGGATCTCTACACCGGCAGAGGCGACGACCTTCGTCAGCTCGACCAGGTCAGCGAGCCGTCGATAGAGCCGGTCTGGGTGGTACGCAACGATCACGTCGATCTCGCGCCGCCGGACGAGGTTGAGCAGGCGTTCGTACTCGGGGCGGCATACGTCGATCTGTCGGCCGACACCGGCGGCTTCGCCGACCTTGTCCAACGAGATCCGGGCGTAGATCGCGGCACGCCCGAACCGCGTGCCTGTGCCCGTGCGAACGTTCGACTGTCGCCTCACCGCCATGTGCTGTGCTCGCTCCTCGGCTACTTGGGACTCCCTTCTGGAGTCCCACCTGTGGGAGCTGCTCAGCGCGACGTGATTACCTCAGAAATTTCGACGTGGTGTTGTCGGCGAGCACCTTTCCGCCGGTCTGACAGGCGGCGCAGTAGTCGACCTCGTACGCGTTGTACGACACCTGTCGGAGCACATCGCCGCAGCGAAGGCATGCCTCGCCCGACCGATGATGAACGGCCGCCAGCCGTTCGGCCGATCTCGCCATCGTGTCGCGCGTCGCCTCGTCCTCGATCGACGCGCCGATGCATCGCTGGATGGCGGCGAGCAGCGCCGAGCGCTGTTCGGACTCCAGTCGGGCGGACGGAGCGAACGGCGAGAGCTCAGCGGCCCAGCAGATCTCGTTCGCGAGGCGACGGCCGATCCCGGCGATCCTGCGTTGGTCGCGCAGCACCCCGTGCAGGCGGGCGCCACCAGCGGCGGCCAAGATCGCCGACAGCGCGGCCTCGTCCACCGAATCGGCGTCGGGGCCGAGCCCGTCGAGCGGCTCGTTCCCCTCGGTCTCGCCCGCTACCACCCACACGCCGGCGCGCCGCTCGTGCCCGGCCTCGGTGAGCAGCCACGACGCAACCCCGTCGAACTCCCAGCGGGCGAGGCCGCCGCGGGGTTTGCGGGCCCGCCCCGTCTCGGGCGTCAGGCGGCCACCCTGCATGAGGTGAACGATGAACGCGAGGTCGCCGAACTCGGCGATCAGGTACTTGCCTCGGGTGCGTACCGCCGTGAGCGCCGTGCCGACGGCCGCTGCCGGGTCGGGCTGAAACGTCTTGAGCGCGGTGAACGACAACGGCGTGAACCGCTCCAGGACCGAGCCGCTATGGGATCGTGCCAACCGCTCGGCGTGGACTCGGAGCTCGGGCAACTCGGGCATCGCTGCTCATCCTGCCGGATCGGCGCCCCGCGCGGGGCGCACCCGGTCAGCGGATCGTCGACGGTCGGTTCCCCGACGCGGCGACGGGGTCCGGCGTGACGTCGGCGGTCACCGAGTCGCCGACGCGGTGATACCGACGCGGGCGAAGGACCGAGCTGCTGACGCCCTTGGTGTAGGGCAGGTAGCGCACCGTCGCACCGATCTCGCGCATCTGGGCCTCGAGCCGATCGCCCTTGGGCGTGCCCTGCCAGTCGTCGCCCTTGAACAGCACGTCGAAGCGGTGCGCCCGCCATGCGATGCGCTTGTCGGGACCAACGTCGGCCACCGCGGCGTCGACCATGCGCAGCGCTGCCACCAGGGCGATTCGCTCATCGAAGGGGATGACCGGCTGGCGGCCCTTCATAGCCATCGCTGCATCGTCGGTCACCACGCCGACGATCAGGCGATCGCAGCGAGCGGCCGCCTCCTCGATGATGCGCAGGTGGCCGAGGTGAAGCATGTCGTACACGCCGGGAACGTATCCGGTGATCATGGCAATGCCATCCCTTCTTCCCTCCGGTCGACATCTCTGAACCAGCGCCAGCGCCGGACCGTCGCCGCGACGAGGTGCACGCCGTTGGCTGCGGCCAGTGCGCCATATCCGACGAAGAACAGGGTCGAGGCCGGCCGGACGATCAACCAGAGGCACTGGACACCCCAGTCGGTCGGCAGCATGAGAACCCGCCACATCCCGCCAGGACTGGTGGGAGCTGGCGCGGTGGGCGCGCGTCGTCGCAGTTGTTCGGTAAGGATGAACGTGAAGAATCCCGTCACGGCGACGAGTTCGAACGCGAACGCCGCAACCTGGGGCCAGGCGCCGAGGTCGGCATCGAATCGCTGGGCGGAGATGAGGACCGCGAGGTGCAACGCCGACACCTTGACCACGTCGAGACAGTGGTCGAGCCATTCGCCGGCGAGGCTGCCGCCCGAGCGCAGCCGCGCGAGCTGGCCGTCGGCCGAGTCGACGGCGTACCCGAGCAGGAGAAGCACGACGACGAGGGCCGCGGTTGCGGGGGTCGGCCGGAGCGCGGCCGCGAGCACGATCGCCGTCCACGAAATGAACGCGCTGATGATCGAGACCTGGTTCGGGGTCATGCCGAACGTCGCTGCCGCCGCGGCGATGTACCTGCCGATCGGCCGGTTGATGTACAGCGAGTACAGCGGCGCACCCTTGCGCGACTTCTGATGGTTCTTCAATCGCGCCAGGTCGGCTGCAAACCCGGCTTGACTCTCGCCCACGGACTCTTGCGTCATGCTTCGAAGCCCCGCTGTGTGCACAGATCGAGGAACGCGTCGACCGTGGCGCCGGGCTCGGTCGCCGTGGCGGCGGTGCGGAGCTGCACCGCCTGCGATGCGATCTCGGCGATCGCGCTGGCCTCGGCTCGGGCGGCGGCGACCGTCAGCGATGCCTCCGCCCGCGGCCGGTCGCCCTGGCGCAGAAACACCCACGCGAACTGGTTGTTCGCACAGGCGAGCAGGGCTGTCTCGTCGAGCGTGATCGCTGCACCGCGCGAATTCGTCGGGGATCCGGCGGGAAGGCCCGACGCCGCCGGAGCGAGCGGGGCGTCCGCAGCGACCCCCGGTGCCGGATCGGGAAGATCACCGACGGACGGCGGGGTAGACGCAGCCGGCGAGGGTGCGCCCGCCCCGTTCGTGGCTGGCGTGCCGGCCGTTCCGTCTGCGTCGGTCGCTCCCGTTGAGCCGGTCGAGCCGGTCGAGCCGGTCGAGGCGTCTGCTCCGGTGTGAGCGGTCGGTCCTGTCGCTCCCGCGGTCGTCGCGGCACCGCGCTCGGCGGCGTTCGCCGTGGCGTCGTCGCTGCAGCCCGACCCGGTGACGGTCACGAGCAGCGATGCACAGGCGACCACCCACCGCGCACGACGGTGAGGTCGCACACTGTGGGTGAGCTGACGGGTTGCGGGGCTCGGCACGCTGTTCCTACGGCACCGTCACGATGACGGGGGTCGATGGGGATGAGTAGTTGTTGGCGAGGTCGACGCCACGCACCTCGTAGCGGTGCTGACCGGAACTGACACCGAGGTCGTCCCAGGTGAGTGTTCCGGCGGGGACGAACTTCACGAACACCCAGTCGCGGTGGATGAGATAGCCGGATAGGCCGGAGCCGCCGGGGTTGGGGAGGTCGGTGACGGCGCCCCAGCCGAGGGTCACGGTGCTGCCGCTGACCGAGCCGGTCGCGGACGGTGTCTGCGGCCCGGTCGTGTCGGCTGCGCCGACCGTGAGCAGCACGGGGGTGGAAGGCGCCGAATAGTTGTTGTTCAGGTCGACGGCGCGGATCTCGTAGCGGTGCGTCCCGTTCGCCACCCCGACGTCGGTCGTCGTGAGCGTGCCGCCCGGCACGAACTTGATGAACTGGTAGTCGCGGTGGATGAGATAGCCGGAGAGCCCGGAGCCGCCGGGGTTGGGAAGGTCGGTGACGGCGCCCCAGTTGAGCGTCACGGTGCTGCCGCTGACCGACCCGCTGCCCGAGGGTGTCTGCGGCCCGGTCGTGTCGGCCGGGCCGGGAACGGTCACGACGAGCGTGGCCGGATCGGAGAGGTTGCCGGCGAAGTCGCGGGCCCGCACCTGGTAGCTGCGGTTGCCGCTCGACGGGGTGGGGTCGGTGAAGGTGCGAGCGTTCGCCGCTGTCGCGCCGAGGTACACGCCGTCGCGGTGCACGATGTACTCCTTCACGGCCTGGTCGTCGCTGGAAGCGCCCCAGTTCAGGGTGACGGCGGGTGCGTTGATGCTCGATGCCAGCGACGGCGGAATGCCGGGAGCCTGCGTGTCGGCTCCGGGAACCGTCGCGTTCACGGTGACGCCGGTCGACATGCGCCCGGTGACGTCGACCGTGCGAACCGTGAAGGTCGTCGCGCCGGTCGCGATGTTCGAGAAGCCGTAGCTCGTCGACGTGGTGTCTCCGGCGAAGGTTCCGTTTCGGTAGACCTTGTAGTAGGCGATCGGGAGTTGGCTTGTCGGCGCCGTCCACGACACCGACGCGCCCGCGTTGGCGGCGACGACCGCGACATTCGCCGGGTCGGCGACGGCCTTGCAGAACCGACCGAACCCGCCGAGCCAGGCGCCGGCCTCGGTGCGGGTGTAGTACCCGCCGACGTAGTAGCAGCCGTTCGCATCGACATGGATGGCCCAGGTGCCGTAGTAGTTGGCCTTCAGTCCGGGCACGAACGTGCTGGACGGCGTGGAGTCGGACGTGTTGTACGCGATCGCGACGCGGTTGTCGGTGCGCTGCCCGGTGAACGAGTTGTAGTGGGTTTGGCCGAGCCACGACGGGTCGTTCCAGCCGCCCTCGGTCGAACGGAAGCAGTGGCAGCCGCCGATGATCTTGCCGCCGGCGGAGACCTCGAGCACCTGGAAGTCGCCGCCGGCCATGAACGTGCCGCAGGCGTCGAAGTTGAACGTGTTGCACCCGATGCCGGTGGTCGAGAACCCGATCCGTTCGTTGGTGCTCGCGTCGAGCACCTGAAGGATGTGTTGGGCGCCGCCCACGTAGATCCGATCGTTCGCGTACGCGATCGCGACCGTGTCGCGCTGGCCGGTCGTGTTGTTCTCGAAGGGGGTGAGACCGGGAACCGAGGCTCCGGTCGCTTCGGTCACGGTCGCCATGCGCGCCGTGCCCGGCTGTCCGTTGACCGAGGTGAAGAAGCCGACGGCGTGCACTCGGCCGCGGCTCGGGTCGATCGTGAGATCCCAGAGGCCACCGGAGAACTGCGGCACCCATGACCCGTCGATTCCGCCGGTGAGTGCGTTCAGCCGGGCCGCATTCCAGACCCAGTAGTTCGTGCCGTTGACCTTCACGTAGAAGAACTGGCCGGCGATGTAGATCTGGTTGCCGACGAGCAGAATCTCGCGAACGCTCGTTGGCGACCCTTCCACCGATGCAGCGAAGGTCGGGTCGGTTGCTCCGGTCACGGGGTCGAGCATGGCGAGCCCCGCGCGAGCGACGCCGTTGACCGAGGTGAACTCGCCGCCGATGAGGAGCTTGCCGTTCGGGGCCTCCTCGAGGGTGATGACCGTCGCGTTGATGACCGGGGCGAACGTTGGAAGCCACGCGCCGGTATCGCGATCGAATGCGGCGAGGTACGGCTGGGCGTACACCGGAGTCGCCGGCGTGTCCCCGTTCTCCTGCACCCCGGTGAAGGTGCCGGCCACGTAGATGGTGTTGCCGATCTCGGCGAAGTCCCAGACGTGTGGTTTGGGCGCGGTATTCGACGTGCCGGTGCCCACGACGCCCCACTGCCTGACGGGGGTGGCGACCAGCGAGTCGAGATCGACCTCGGGCAGCACGCCCGGGTCGGCGACAGCCGGCGGGTCGGCCGCGGCGGCAGGCATCCCCAGCGCCTGGGGAAGCACAAGGGCTGCGCCGGTCAGCGCCAATGCTGCGATCGCCGAAGTCGTTCGGCGACGCAAAGTCGTTACAGCTCCCCTTCGGGGTAGCCAGTCCGCCAGAGTCATGTTGTCATCCGCCTTGTTCCCGCTGGGTGCAGCCATGAGGGCGCTGCACACGGGCGAATCGTGGACATGCACCGCGCCCACCACAATGGGCATTTCATGAACCACTCTCTGAGCCCAAGCCGACTCAGATACTTCCGCCGAGTTCCAGTCTAATCACCGCGGGCGGTGGCGACACAGTCCAAAAGGCCCAGTGTTGTGCGCTGGGAGTGGTGTTGAGGAGCGGTGCCAATAGAGTGCCCGGCCATGAGCGGAGCAGTGGTGGGCAGTTCGGGACTGGACATCGGCGTCTACGGCGCGCGCGGCGTGCCGTCGACCTATTCGGGCTACGAGACGTTTCTCACAACGCTCCTTCCCGAGCTGGTGCGGCGTGGCGATCGGGTGACGATGTACTGCCGGCCCGGCGACGGCATGGACAACAGCGAGTGGGAAGGCGTGCGCCGACGCGTCCTTCCCGCACTGCCCGGCAAGAACTTCAACACGCTCACACACGGTCTCGTCGCTGGGGTCGCTGCCCGACTCGCCCGTCACGACGTCGTGCTCGTGGTGAACGTGGCGAACGCCGCCTACTGCGCGATCGGGCGGTACACCCGCCAGCCCACGCTGCTGAACACCGACGGGCAGGAGTGGCTGCGCGACAAGTGGGGTGGCACAGCGAAGCAAGTGTTCCACCGGTCGGCCCGGATCGCCGGACGATGCGCGACAGCGTTGGTAGCGGACTGCGAGGCGATGGCGGCGATCTATCGCGACGAGTTCCACGCCGACTCCACGGTCATCCCGTACTGCGTCCCGCCGGTCGAGTTCGTGGCGGACACGGCCTTCCTCGACGACCGAGATCTCACGCCGTACCGCTACGTGCTGGTCGGCGGACGCCACAACCCCGAGAACAACATCCACACCGTCGCGGAGGCGTTCCACGCGTCCGACATCGACGTGCCGCTCGTGGTGCTCGGAACGGCGAACTACGACTCGCCGGTCACCAACCGCGTTCTCGAGCTGGCCGCAACCGACGACCGGATCCGGGTGCTCGGCCACATCGGCAACCGGGCGGAGTTTTTCAACCTCGTCCACCACGCGAGCGTCTACGTGCACGGTCACTCGGTGGGCGGAACGAACCCGAGTCTGGTCGAGGCCATGGGTGTTCGCGCCCGCATCTGTGCCCTCGACAACTCGTTCAACCGGCAGACGCTTGGCCCCGACGGCGGCTACTTCTGTCTCGACGAGAGTCCGAAGCGGTTCGCGGCCGTCATCGCAGCGGTGCTCGCCGAGACCCAGGAGGACGACGCCGCAGCGCGGGACGCGACCGCCAGGCGGGCCACCGAGGTGTACTCGGTGTCGGGCGTGACCGATGCCTACCGAGAGTTGCTCCACCTGGTCGCACGATCCCGACGACCTGTTACCATGCGAACGAGTTGGGACGTGGGGCACGGCTGAGCACATCTGCTCTACCACGATGACACTCCCGACTTATCGACCGGAGCGCGGGCTTCGGTCGATGCTCTGAGCAACGGCGGAACGCTTCCCTCCCCGGGAGCAAACTCTTCAGGCGGACAACACAGTGACAGCCATCAGTTCGGCAGGTGGTCGGAGCGCGGCGGCGCCCGGCCACGTCGCCCCAACGAATCCCATTGGCAAAGCGCGAATGCGTCTGACCGAGCCTGCGCTCCCGCAGGACTCAGAGGCAACGCCGGGCGCGGCGTCGACGATTCCCACGTCGACCACCCCTCGGCTCCTCGTGCCCGTCGCGGCGACACGGCCCTCGCTCCCTGCGCCGTCCCCGTCGCTTCCCGACGCCGAAACCGCTCCGATCGCGGTCGCTCCAACGATCCCCGCGACCGCCAGCGGCTTTCCCCCTGGCTACGCGGCGCCGACCTCGTGGTACGCCCGGCGGGGCAAGCGCCTGTTCGACTTGGCGTTCACGTCGTGCGTGCTCGTCGTCGCCGCGCCGGTCATGCTCGGTGTGTTCGTGGCGCTGCGGTTCGCGTTTCCCGGCGAGTCCATCGTGTTGCGCCAGCGGCGCGTCGGACTCAACGGGCAGGACTTCGACATGCTGAAGTTCCGCACCATGCGCCCGAGCCGCCGCCAGCTGCACGTGGCGATCGACGGTCCCGACCGTCGTGTGACCCACAAGTCCGACACCGATCCACGCCACACCCGGATCGGCCGCCTGCTGCGTCAGTACAGCATCGACGAACTGCCGCAACTCCTCAACGTCATGCGAGGCGACATGTCGCTCGTGGGCCCCCGCCCCGAGCTGTCGACCGTGGCCGACGAGAAGGGCCTGCGGTACCACCCGCGGTACCTCGTTGCTCCCGGTCTGACCGGCGAATGGCAGGTGACGCTGCGTCAGAGCGGGGCGATGCTGTTCGAGACGGTCGACGAGGACCTGCCCTACCTGGGCCGCGTCACGCTGCGCAACGACCTCTCGGTGCTCGTACGAACGCTGAGTGGGTCAGTGCTCGGCGGCGGTCGCTGATCCTCAACTTCGGACAATCGGGGCCGAAACAGAGTCCATGGTCTTCGCGTCCGAACCTCAGCCGCCCGTCGATTCGCCGGGTCTGCTGTCCGCTACCCGGCGGTATCGAGTCCTCGTCGCCGCGCTGACGGTCGCAGGCGTGGTGCTCGCCGCACTGTTCACGATCGTTCAGCCGTCGACCCCGGCGGCCGAGGCTCGGATGACCCTCGTCGACCCGCGGGGCACCGCGGTGCTCAGCGGCGGTGGGTCCCAGCAGCTCGATGCGACTCGCTACGTGGCGGACCGCATGGAGGTCGCCTCGTCGTCGACGGCGCTGGGCATCGCTGCCAAGGCGATGGGGAAGGGCGTCACCGCCGGTGAGCTCCGTGACGCCTGCTCGGTCTCGGCGGTGCCCGAGTCGACGACCCTGGTGCTCAGCTGTTCGCTCTCGTCGGCATCCGACTCGACGCGAGCGGTCACCGAGTTGGCGGCGGCGTACCGCAGCGTCACCAAGGACGACCTTGCGTCGAAGGCTGCTGCGACGACGTCGGCGATCGAGCGTGAGCGGGTGGCTCTGCTCGACCGCATCGCAAAGGCCGGCGCCGAGGAAGACGATCCCGATGTCCGGGCGGCGACGCTCGAGAGCGCCACGTCGCGCCTCGCGGCGCTCGATCAGCGCGAGAGCGCGATCGCCACGTCGTTGTCGTTGTTCGGCGACGGCGTCGACTTCTTCGATCCGGCTCGAACCGTCGAGGGCTCGGGGCTGATCGCTCAACTCGTCCGCAACGCGTTCGTGGGCGGCGCGCTCGGGTTCATCATCGCCCTGGTCATCGCCTGGTTCCGGGCCGACCGTGCGCCGATCGCACAGCGCAGCGACGACGTCGCCGAGCTGCTCGATCTGCCGGTCCTCGGCGAGGTGAACATCGAAGACGCCGGTGCGGACCTCGACCTGTTGTCGGTGCCGGCACCGGAGTTCATGCTCGTCGCCTCGAACCTGTCGGCATTGTTCGACCGAGGCGTCGCGATGTTCGTGGCGATCACGGGCATCGACGGATATGCCGAGACGGTGGTCAAGACGGCGCTCGTCGCGGCACGGGCGGGTAAGCGTGTCTTGCTGATCGATGCCGACCACGCTGCCGATTCTCCCAGCCGGCTCGTCGGCCTGTCCGAGGGCCCCGGCCTCGCCGAACTGCTCGGCGGCCAGGTCGCCGAGGACGAGGTCACTGCTCGCATCTCCTTCGGGTTCGCGCCGGGCCTCAGCGAGGCCGTCTTTCACGTGATGGGCCCCGGCGACCGCACGACCGAGCTCGCCGCCCTCGCCCGAGCGGATCGTGCCGAGAGCGTGATCGGGTCGCTGCGATCGCGCTACGACCTCGTGCTCATCGCCCCGCCGCCGCTGTTGGCCTCGGCGACCGGTACGGCGGTCGGCCAGTTGGCCGACGGCGTGATCGTCGCGGTCAAGCCCGGGATGTCGACCAACACGCTGGTTGGTGCTCGTCGGCAGCTCAGCTTCCTCGGAGCCGAGCGCCTCGGCTTCGTGATGATCGACGCCGGCCGACGCAGCGGCGCCTGAGATGACCGCCACGCTCGAGGGCGCGGACGCAGCGCCCGCAGCGGGTGAGCAGACCCCCGGCGACGACATCGGCGGCGTGCGCTCCAACGCCACCCGCGCGCTCGCCGCGATCGGCAGCCAGGGCATCGTCGCCGGATCGAGCCTGGTCCTGCAGTGGTTGGCGCTCTGGAAGCTGGGTGCCGCCGGCCTCGGCACCTTCGCGATCCTCTCCGGCGGCCTGCAGGTCACCGCAACAGCGCTGCACACCGGTTGGGTGGGCGACCCACTGGCGCTCGTGGATCGGCATCACCCGCCGATTCGGCGGGCGCTGGTGCGCGTCTTTTGGATCGCGCTGGTCGCGTCCGGCGTCTTCGGCCTCATCGGTGGGGTCGTCTTTGCCGGTATGAGCCCGGCGTCATCCTCCCTGTTCGGCCTGTCGCTCGTTGCGTGGGTCGTCGAGGAGACCGGGCGCCGGTTGCTCATGGCCCGGTTCGAGTTCGTCGCCCTGGCGATCAACGATGCCGTGTACGCGCTCGCCGCGATCGTCACCGCGTCCGTGGTCGTCGTGACGGGCCGCCTGACGATCGATTGGCTCGTGGGAGCGATGCTGGTTGGCTCGCTCGCCGCCATCGCCGCGTCGGTGGTGCAACTGCCGGCATCGGAGCTGCGGCCGGGGCCGCGGGTTGAGCCCGAGTTCCGCGAACTCGCGTCCTTCTCGTTGTGGCGCTCGGGCCAGCTCGGAATGCGGCCACTCTCGATGCTGGGTTCGCGGGTGATCGTTGCGGCGCTGACGTCGACCGCGACGCTCGGCCTGCTCGAGGCGGGCCGGTTGCTCGTGGCGCCGATCATGACGGCGTCGAACGGGTTCGGTGGCTTCATCCTTCCGTACTTCGCCCGGCGTCACCGTCACTCCGGTGTCGACATGGGACTCGTGGGCCGGGTGATGGCAGCCTCGGCCGGGCTGGCGGTGGCGGCGATCCCGTCGGCCTTCCTGCTGCGCGGATTTGTCGAGAAGGCGAACGACTCCGGCGCCGTACCCACCGGGATGATCGTCGCCTGGTGCATCTTCGCGGTGGGGTACAGCGCGAACATCCCCCTGGTCAACGCCCTGACATCGCTGCGCCACACCCGCTTCGTGTTCTGGGGTCGGGTGGTCGACGCGCTCCTCGTGCTCCTGCTCACGTGGGCCGCCGTGGCCGCGGGACGCGTCGACACGGTGCCGGTGGTCATGACGATCGGCATGGCGATCGGTTCGATCGTCCCCGTGATCGTCTTGTGGCGGTCCGGCGAGGTACCCGTCCCCGAACTGGTGCTGCGCATGGTGCGGGGGGAGGCGCCCGCGCCCTCGGCTCTCTGGGACGGCCGAACCCAGCGAATGCGGCCGATCTTCGTGCTCGTGAGCGTGCTGTCGATGATCGTCGCGAGCGACTACAAGTGGCGTCGCCGCGAACTGTCGGGGTCGCTCGGCGGTTCGCTCGATCTCGCGATCCTCCTCGAGGTGGGCGTGTACGCCGTGATCGGTCTGTGGTTGGCGCTCGACATCGCGAACCCGCCGCGGTTCCGACGTCCTACCGCGGTGCAGTTCTTCATTCGCGGATGGGTCGCCACCGAGGTCGTCTCGGTGCTCTGGAGCCTGTACCCCCAGCTCGGCGGTGTGCGCGCCGCACAGCTGATGGTGATGCTGGTCTTCTGCATGGCCGTCGCGTCCAGCTCCACGCGGCCCGACATGCACCTCGTCGCACACGGCTACCTGGTGCTGTCGACGGTGTCGGTCGGCATCGGCGCGGTGTGGCGCGTGCCGTTCTCCGAGCTTCAGGCCGATCGTTTCAACTGGATGGCCGTGCACTCGGTCGTCGCGGCCGCGATCCTGGCGATCGCCGTGGTGATCGCTGTGGCGTACCTGTTCCGCGGCGGCGAGCGACATCTGCTCGGCGCCGGCACGGTGCGTTGGGCGCCGTGGGCCTACGTGCTCGTTCTCGTGGTCTGCGGCGGCGGCCTGCTCGCGACGAAGACTCGCGGTTCGGTGGGAGCGGCGTTCGTTGGCCTGCTCGTGGTGGCCGGCCTGTCGATGCGACGCCGTGATCGCGTTCCGGGGCTGTTGGTCGGCGTGCTCGGGGTCGCCGTGAGCGCCGTGCTGTTCCTCAACCCGATCATCGCGTACGCGGAGCGCGGCGAATCGGCGGAGTCGCTCAAGTCGTTCAACAGCCGCCTGCCGCTCTGGGAGTTGGCCTTCGACCTGATCGGCCGCCGGCCGCTGCTCGGATGGGGTATGACATCGTCACGGGGCCTGTTCTTCGAGGCGATCGGACTCGGAGGCGCCCACAACGCGTATGTGAACGTGCTGGTCGACACGGGGCTGATCGGTGGGTTCCTCTGGCTCGCCGCGATCGTCTCGCTCTTCGCGGCCCTGGCGCGCCTGCGGCGTCACGGCGATCGAGACGTCGCGCTGCTCACGGGTGTGATGGTGACGCAGGTGGTCAACGCCTTCACCACCGAGGGCCTCGGTTCGGGCGCCGGCGTCTCGACGATCTGGCTACTGGTGACCGCCGCGTGGGTCGGGGTCGCGCAGCGCGAGTTGGCGGAGCGACGCCGCGAGGCCCGCCGGCGTCCGGTCAGGCCGACAGCACGGCGTGCAGTTGATCGACCAGCGCAGCTGAGTAGCGCTCGACCGTAAACCGCTCGATCGCCCGCTCCCGGCCCGCTCGACCCCAGCGGTCACGAACGGCCGGATCCTGGGCCTCGGCGAGTGCGTGCCACAGCGCCTCGGCGTCATCGAACCCGACCACTCTGCCGGTCACACCCTCGACGATGATGTCGTCGGGTCCACCCGGGCCGGTCGCGACGGCGCCGAGCGATGCCATCTGCGCTTCTGCCGTCACGAGGGAGAACCCTTCGGGCCAGGTCGACGGGATCGCCGCGACGTCCATCGAGTCGTACATCGACGCGGTATCGGAGCTGTACCCGTGGAAGACCACGACGTCCTCGAGTCCGTGGCGTGCGACTGCCTCGTGCAGCGCCGCCTCGACTTCCGCGTGTTCGGGGAGGGCGTCGCCCCACAGATGCACCCGCCAACGGTGGCCCGCCTTCGTGGCGAGCGCCGCCGCGTCGATCAGCACGGACTGGCCCTTCTGCGGATGGAGCCGGCCGACGCACACGACATCGAGGACCCCATCATCGGATGGCGGCAGGGCTGCGGGCAGTGCCTGCACGCCGTCGTTCACGATCACGCACCGGTCGCTCAGCGAGGGCGTGAGCTCGCCGACGAAACGGGCCGTGAAGGTCGAGTTGCACACGACCCGAGTCGCGACGCGATCGATCACGCCGAAGTGCACGCGGTTGAGTCGGCCGCTCGTGCGCGGCACCTCGCGCACGTGGACGACCACCGGCGCAGGCACCGCGAGGCGGAGCCCGGGCAGCAGCGCCACTGCGACGGTGTTCACGTAGACGAGGTCGATGGGGTGGCGCCGGTGTACCCGTCGCAGATGCGCCAGTGCGGCGGCGACGCGCACGGCGGCGGGCACGAATCCCTGAGGGGTGAAGAACCGCCGCCGGAGCGCGAAGTCGTGGGTCACCTCGACCCGGGCGCCCGTCGCTCGCGCCGCGTCGAGCATCGGGCCGTCGACCGCAGCGATCACGGTGACGTCGAAGGAACGCAACATCGCCGGCAGCGCCGCAACGACGGCGCGGTCGGATCCGTACCCGTCGGCCGACGGCGTGAGCACCACCAGATGGGGTCGGCGCGCGTTCACGAGGAGAACACCGTTCGGGAGCGCACCTCGGCGAGGGCGTCATCGATCGCCGACAGCAGCGCGGCGTGCCGACTCAGCAAGGCGATGTCGCCGCCGAGGCGGACGTCGCCGTTCGCGAACGCCTCGTGCGCGCTGCGTCGTCCGGCTGCGATGTCCTCGGCGACGGTGATCGATTGCGAGATGCGCGCCCTCGGCAGCGAGGCGTCGGCCGCTGCGTGAGGAATCAGCGCGACGCTCCCGCCGCGGAAGCGGAACAGGTAGTGCACGTCGTCGCCGGTGGTCGTGCCGTCGATCGTCTCGGCGTCTGCCCCGACCGCCCCCTCGCGGGCGACGTTGCGGGGCGATCCGGTGCCGTGCCGCGTCACCACGGTTTCGAGTTCGAACGGTTCGGTCGCCGGCGGGTCGAGCACGACGCGTTGCAGCGCGGCCGCCGCCGCCTCCAACCACTCCGCCGAGAGGTAGTGCAGCATCAATGGAAGACTACCGGCACCGCTCCGAGATCGGTTTCGGACGAGAGGAGTGCCGATGGCCCGCCCTGCCGCACGTGACGAAGGACGACATCAACCCGGGTCCGAACGGCTCTGGAATGAGTCGTACTACTTCGACTGGTTCCAACCCGACGGCTCGCTGGGCGGGTACGTCCGCGTCGGCTTCCTGCCGGCTCAACAGGTCGTGTGGTACTGGGCGTGTCTCGTCGGCCCGGACCGGTCGCTCGTGACGGTCGTCGAACACGAGGTTCCACTGCCGGCATCAGCGTCGTCGCTCGAGCTTCGGGGTCCGGGCTTGTGGGCCGATCACATCATCGACGAACCGCTGGATCGCATGACGCTCTCGCTCGAGTCGTTCGGTCTCGTCGTGGACGATCCCGCCGACATGTACCGGTCGCCGAGGGGCGAGATCGTGCCGTTCGGGTTCGAACTCGAGTGGACCACCGACCGTGCCGCGTACCTGTGGCCGCCGGTGACACCGCGCTACGAGATCCCCTGCATGGTGCGTGGCGAGGTGCTCCTCGGTGGGGAGCGGATCGCGATCGACGGGTTCGGTCAACGCGACCATTCGTGGGGTGCCGCCCGCGACTGGTGGTCCATGTCGTGGTGCTGGTCTGCCGGGCGGTTCGACGACGGCAGCCGCTGGCACACCGCAGGCGGGTTCTTTCCCGACAACTCGTGGGGTGTCGGCTACGAACTGCCGGCGGACGGCGACGCGTTCGAGGAGTTCGATTCGGTCGTGATCTCGGAGCGGCTCGGCCGCGAGGGACTCGTGGAGCGGGCCACGATCGAGGTCGGGCCGCATCGACTCGACGTCGAGCCGATCGCGTGGTCGCCGGTGCTGCTCGTGTCCGAGGACGGTCGTGAGTCGCGCTTCCCGCGTGCGCTGTGCCGTGTGCAGGATGCGGCCGGTCGCTCCGGGCTGGGGTGGATCGAGTTCAACCAGCCGCCGGTGTGACGCGGCGGCTCACCCCTCGCAGTTCTGGGCGATCCATCGAGAGACCCGTGCGATCGCATCCTGGGTCTCGGCCGTCGCGACGCCGTCCTCGCCGAAGAACTCGCCCTGCCGGACGCCGCTGAGCGCCTCGACGATGTGGTCGAGATCGGTGTCGAGGGCATCGGGTAGAACACGATGGAGGCGCGCCGTGGCCTCGCCCGCGGCCCGGTCGCCGAGCGCGCCGGCCGATACCTCGGCGACATCGCGGATGAGTTGGGCGCACCGGCCCAGTTCCGCGACGTCGCCGGCCACGGTCGTGGAGGACGACTCGCGCTCGTCGGGTGACCCGGCCGGGTCGCTCGGAGCGCCGCCGCTGTCATCGGGCGACGTGGTCGACGTGGTCGGCCGGGCCGGAGCGCTGGTGGTGCGGCGTTCGGTGGTCGTCGGCTGTTCCGCCGATGGCGACGCGGACCGCGGTTCGACGCGACCCGGAGTGCTGCAGCCCATGAGCGCGGCCGCGCCCACGACCGCGAACGCCACGCCGACGTGGGCGCAGCGAGTGCCGCGCTGTCGGCGGGTCCGCTTCGGACGGGACCGATGCGGAATGGTCAGCGTGGTGCGGAACGGTTCGGTCATGATGGCCTCCCGAGTCGACGGATCACCGCGGAGTCTTCCCCGGCGTCTGCGGCGCGCACCGTCGCCACGCTGCGCGTGTTCTCAGGCGGTCGGGCTGTGGTTCACCGCCCGTTGCCGAGCGGCGGCCGTCATCCGCTCTTACGCTGGCCGCCACGACGGCGGTTCGTGAACTTCGCCTTCAGGTAGTCGCGGTTCATCATCGCGATGAAGTCGATGGAGATCTCCTTCGGGCACGCTTCCTGGCATTCGCCGTGGTTCGTGCAACTCCCGAAGTACTGCTCCATCGTCTCGACCATCGCCTCGCTGCGCGACCACCGCTCGGCCTGGCCCTGGGGCAACAGGTTGAGGTGGGCGAGTTTCGCCGAGGTGAAGAGCTGGCCGGCCGAGTTGGGGCACGCCGCCACGCAGGCACCGCACCCGATGCACGCAGCGGCGTCCATCGCTGCCTCGGCCGCGTCTCTGGGTACCGGTGTGATGTTGGCGTCGGGCGCCGCGCCGGTGGAGACGGTGATGTAGCCGCCCGATTCGACGACTCGGTCGAGCGCCGCGCGGTTGACCATCAGGTCGCGGATGATCGGGAAGGCCGCGGCGCGCCACGGCTCGATCACGATCGTGTCGCCGCTCCGGAACTGGCGCATGTGCAGCTGACACGTCGCCGTGCCGCGTTGGGGGCCGTGCGCCTGGCCGTTGATCATCAGGCCGCACGTGCCGCAGATGCCCTCGCGGCAGTCGTGATCGAAGGTGATCGGCTCGACGTCGCGGGCGACCAGATCTTCGTTCACGTAGTCGAGCATCTCGAGGAACGAGGCGTCATCGGCGATCGTGGTCTGGTAGGTCTCGAACCGGCCGGCCGAGTTGGGGCCGTCCTGGCGCCAGACCTTCAGGGTCAAGTTCAACATGTTGGTCGACATCTCAGCTCCCGATCACTTGTAGCTGCGCTGGGTCGGCTTGACGGCCTCGTACACGAGCGGTTCCTTGTGCAGCACGGCGTCGCGCTGGATGTCGGAGCCGCCCCATTCCCATGCGCCGACGTACATGAAATTCTCGTCGTCGCGCTTCGCTTCGCCCTCGTCGGTCTGGTGCTCGTCGCGGAAGTGGCCGCCGCACGATTCCTCACGATGCAGCGCATCGCGGACCTTGAGCTCGGCGAGTTCCATGAAGTCGGCCACGCGCAGCGCCTTCTCCAGTGACTGGTTGACCGACTCGGCGGAGCCGAGCACCTTGAGGTCCTTGTAGAACTCGGCGCGCAGCGCCGGGATCTCGGATAGGGCCTTTTCGAGCCCCGCAGCGTTGCGGGCCATGCCGCAGTGGTCCCAGATCAACTTGCCGAGCTCGCGATGGAAGTGATCGACCGAGTGCGTGCCGTTGATCGACATGAGTTGGTCGATGCGGTCGCGCACGTCACGCTCCGCCTGCTCGAAGACCGGATCGCTGGTCGACACCAGCGACTCGCCGAGCCGCGGCGCGAGGAACCCGGCCATCGTGGGGGGAAGCACGAAATAGCCGTCGGCGAGCCCCTGCATGAGCGCCGAGGCGCCCAGCCGGTTGGCGCCGTGGTCGCTGAAGTTGGCCTCGCCGATCGCAAACAGGCCCGGCACGGTGGTTTGGAGGTTGTAGTCCACCCACAACCCGCCCATCGTGTAGTGCGTGGCGGGGTAGATGCGCATGGGGACCTTGTACGGGTCTTCACCCGTGATGCGCTCGTACATGTCGAACAGGTTGCCGTAGCGCCCCTTGATGACATCTGCTCCGAGCCGCTCGATCGCGTGGCTGAAATCGAGGTACACGCCGTTGCGCAATGGCCCGATGCCGAGCCCCTGGTCGACCATCGTCTTGGCATTGCGCGAGGCGATGTCGCGGGGGACCAGGTTGCCGAACGCTGGGTACTTGCGCTCGAGGTAGTAGTCGCGGGCGTCTTCGGGAACCGCGGACGCATCGAGGCCGCAGTCATCCGCGTTGCGCGGCACCCAGATGCGTCCGTCGTTGCGGAGCGACTCCGACATGAGCACCAGCTTCGACTGGAACTCGTCGGAAGGCGGGATGCAGGTGGGGTGGATCTGTGTGTAGCACGGGTTGGCGAAGGCGGCGCCCTTGCGGTGCGCGCGCCACGCGGCCGTCGCGTTCGAGTTCTTGGCGTTCGTCGAGAGGAAATAGACGTTGCCGTAGCCACCCGTGGCGAGCACGACGGCGTGGCCGGCATGACGTGACAGCTCGCCGGTCAGCAGATCGCGGGCGATGATGCCGCAGGCCTGGCCGTCGTTGTTGAGCACGACGTCGACGAGTTCCATCTTGTTGAAGAGCTCGCAGGTGCCCAGATGGATCTGCCGGGCGAGCGACTGGTAGGCGCCGAGGAGCAGCTGCTGGCCCGTCTGGCCGCGGGCGTAGAAGGTGCGCGAGACCTGCGCGCCGCCGAACGAGCGGTTGTCGAGGAGGCCGCCGTACTCGCGGCCGAATGGCACCCCCTGCGCGACGCACTGGTCGATGATGTTGGTCGACACCTCGGCAAGGCGGTGGACGTTGGCCTCTCGGGCCCGGAAGTCGCCGCCCTTGATCGTGTCGTAGAAGAGACGGTGGATCGAGTCGCCGTCGCCGCGGTAGTTCTTGGCGGCGTTGATGCCGCCCTGAGCGGCGATCGAGTGCGCCCTGCGGGGCGAGTCGTGGTAGGTGAAGACCTTGACGTTGTACCCGAGCTCGCCCAGCGTGGCGGCCGCTGCGCCGCCGGCCAGGCCGGTACCGACGACGATGACCGTGAACTTCCGACGGTTGTTCGGGTTCACCAGCTTGAGATCGAACTTGTAGTTCTCCCACTTGTCCGACAGCGCGCCGCCGGGGATATGGGAATCGAGTTGAAGGCTCATAGACGTTCCTTTCCCCAGCTCAGTGGACGACGCCGGCGAGGATCATGATCGGGAAGGACACGTTGCCCACGAGGATGATCCCCGAGAGCGCCATGGCCACCCAGCGGCGGGCGACGTTGTAGCGGGGATTGTTGAGCCCCATGCTCTGGAACACCGACCAGATGCCGTGGAACAGATGCACGGCGATGGCGATGTTGCAGAGGATGTAGACGATGGCGACGGCGGGCCGGCTCATCGAGGCGACGAGATTGTCGTACACGCGGCCCTCGACGAAGTCGGGGTTCGTGGTGCCGATCGTCAGGTCGAGCAGGTGGAAGATCAGGTAGAGGAAGACGATCAGACCCGTGTAGCGCATCGACTTCGACGCGAAGTTGACGGCGACGTACTGGCGGGGCGACTGGTAGCCGACCGGCCGGGCCTTCTTGTTCATGATGGTGAGCGTGGCCGCCGCATGGATGTGGGCGACGAGCATGGCGAACAGGCCGAGACGCAGGATCCAAAGGACCAGCTCGTTCGGCATGATCGGATGGAGCAGCGTGCGCAGCGCATGGCCGTACGCGTCGATGTCCTCGCGGCCGAGATACATCTTGAGGTTGCCGATCATGTGGGCGATGACGAAGCCCAACAGGCCGAGGCCGGTGATGGCCATCACCCACTTCTTGCCGACTGCCGATCGGTAGAACGTGACCGGCCACGGTGCCGACTTGGCGGCCGGGGGATTGACGACCGGTGCTGTGGCGCCCGGCCGGGACATCGTCTTTGCCATACGCGGGTCTCTCCCCACTCGGAAGTGCTCTCGCGTCGCACGCTACCGCCGGACTCTCGGGTGTCCCAAACCCCCGAGGCGACGGCATCGATGCGGGCCGGTCGGGTCGTGTCGCGCCGTCGTGCCTTGAGCGCACGCTCCATCTGTTCGTCGTGAATCGGGCCGAGTTCGACGAGATCCGGGCTCGGAACGTCGGCCGCTCACGATCCGCTCCGTCAGGCGGGGCCGAGGTGTGAGGTGTCGTTGAAGCGTCGGAGGATCTGACGGTCGCCGTGGACGACGAGTTCGGAGATCGAGGCGTTGTCGGATCCGGCGAAGGTGAATCCGGTGGTGCCGGCGACGTGGTTGAGGAGCTGGCCGATCACCCCGCCGTGCACCACGGCCACCACCGTGGCGTCGGGATGAGCGCCGACGACGCGGGCCAGCCCGATCTGCAGGCGCGTGTCGAAGCATTCCTCGGACTCGGCGCCGGGGATCACGTCCCATCGCTGCCGACGCATCACCTCGGCGACCAGCGGGTCGCCGGTCGCGGCGCGCACGCGCAGCTGTCCGCCCTCCCAGTCGCCCAGGTGCACCTCGCGCAGCTCCGGCACCACGATCGGGTCGAGGCCGAGGCGGGCCGCGAGCGGCGCCGCGGTCTCGTGCGTTCGCTGCAGGGTCGTCACGTAGATCGCCGCGATCGGCTCCTCGGCGGCGAGACGTGAACCGACCAGTTCCGCCTGGGCGCGCCCGTGCGGGTGCAACGGCGGATCGCCATGGCCGTCGCGTACGGGAAACGGCCGGTCGGGGTGAGCGGGGGCCGACTCGCCGTGGCGCACGAGCAGCACGCGGGTCGAACCCGGGGGCGGCGCGAAGCGGTGCTGGCGGAATCCGTCGTCGGAGTCGGTCATGGAATGGGCTCCTCGCTCGGCGGCGGTTCGGACAGGTGGTGGGGCGGGGCCACGATCGTTGCGGCCAGGTCGCGTCGGCAGGTGTCGGCGTCGTGGCGCAGCGTCAACGAGAGGGTGATCGGGCCCGGAGCGTTGGGCACGACAAGTTGCAGGGAGCCGACGCGGGCCACGGAATCGGCGGGAGCGTCCCCCCGCCAGTTCCACCTGCGCTCCCCGCCGCGCCCGCGGAGTCGAGCGGGTACCCGGGCGGCGCGCGCGGTGGGGCCCGTGATCGCGGCCCTCCACGAGACGACGGGCC
>OEIV010000013.1_pt1 | contig 118953 bp, 102 predicted proteins | sample 1539231 | NCBI WGS metagenome assembly OEIV01 (sample SAMN03794762, study PRJEB22550) | activated sludge metagenome | feature: wastewater treatment plant; material: activated sludge; isolation source: Wastewater treatment plant of a petroleum refinery complex | place: Argentina: Buenos Aires ...
AACCGGGGGGGGGGGTTGCCGCGTTCTGGGGGCCGCGGCCCCCCCGCCTCAATCCCCCCCGCAGCACAAGGAACCCCCCGTGAATCCTCCCCCGACCGCGGTCGTCGGCACCGCGCCGGCGGGCGCGAACGCGCCTGTGTCACCCGATGTCGTCGTGCACGACCCGCGCCGCAAGCGGCTCATCCTCGCGGCGATGTGTACCGCCCTGATGGGGGTCGTCGCATCGGTCTCGGGCCTCAACGTCGCGCAGCAGGACCTCGCCCGCGAGTTCGGAGCGTCGCAGGGGGCGATCCTCTGGATGATCAACGGCTACACCGTGGCGCTCGCCTCGCTGCTCATGCCCTTCGGCGCGATCGGCGACCGGTGGGGGCGCAAGCCGGTGCTCGTCAGCGGCCTCGGGCTGTTCTTCCTGTCGAGCGTCGGTGCGGCGCTCGCCCCGTCGATCGCGTTCATGATCGCGGCGCGCGTGGTCGCCGGCATCGGGGCGTCGATGATCATGCCCGTCACGCTGTCGGTGATCACCTCGACGTTCCCGGAGGAGGAGCGAGCCCAGGCGATCGGCATCTGGGCGGGCGTCGCCGGTAGCGGCGGGCTCGTCGGCCTTTTCGTGTCGTCGTTCATGGTCGACATGGTGAACTGGCGCTGGCTGTTCGTTCTGCCCGCGGCGCTCGCGGTCGTGTCGCTGTGGCTCACCAGCCGTGCGGTGCCCAACTCGCGGGAGCACTTCGAGCACCCCTTCGACATCGCCGGATCGGTCCTGTCGTTCTTCGCGATCGGCGGCCTGGTCCTGGGGATACACGAGGGCCCGGAGAACGGCTGGGGGTCCCCACTGACCGTCGCCGGACTCGGGGTGGGCCTCGCCTGCCTGGTCGCGTTCATCATGTGGGAGCGCCGCCACGCCGACCCGCTGCTCGACGTCAGCGTGTTCCGCAACCACGGGCTGTCGTCGGGGGCGCTCACGCTCATGCTGCTCTTCGGTGTGATGTTCGGGATCTTCCTGGTGCTGTTCCCCTTCCTGCAGGCGGTGCTCGGGTACTCGGCGCTCAAGTCGGCGGTGTCCATGCTGCCGATGGCGGTGGTCATGATGCCGATGTCGGCGCTCGCACCCCAGATCGCGCAGCGCTTCGGCAGCCGCCGCACGATGCTGATCGGCACCGGTGTGGGCGCCACCGGGTTGGCCGTGCTCGCGCTGCGCGCCTCGGTCGAGGGCGGCTATTGGTCGATCCTGCCCGGCCTGGTGATCATGGGTGCCGGCAACGGTCTGGCAATGACGCCGTCGACCGAGGCGATCACGGCGTCGCTTCCGATCGACAAGCAGGGCGTCGCCTCCGCGCTCAACGACACGTCGCGAGAGATCGGCGGCGCGGTCGGTGTCGCGCTCCTCGGGTCGATCCTCAGCTCGGGCTACCGGAGTGCGATCGAGCCGTCGCTGGCGGGGCTCCCCAAGCCGATGGCGGAGGCCGCGGCGGAGGGCATCGGCAACGCGTTCGGCGTCGCCCAGAAGGCCGGGCCTGCGGGACCCAAGATCATCTCGGCAGCGCAGCACGCATTCGTCGACGGGTGGACCGGTGCGATGTGGGTGGGCGTCGCGATGATGGGCATCGCGTTCCTCTACCTGCTCCTGGCCGGACCTCGCGGCACCTCGGATGAGGTCGCGCTCCACGTCGAGTAGGTCGAGGAGCGGTCCGGCTAGGCCGGGCCGGCCTCGGCCGCGCCGCCGGCCATCATCGCTCCGACCAGGCGCTCGAACGCCGCGAGCTCGCGCAGCCGTGCGGCCTTCACGGCCTCCGCTCGCCCGGCGAGCAGCAGCCGCTTCGTCTCGGTGATCGGCTCGACCGGCCCGGCGCCGATCCGGCGGGCGAGCGCCTCGGCCTCAGCGAGCAACGCGTCGTCGTCGACCGCGCGGAGGGCGAGCCCGTCGCGCACCGCCTGGTCCGCGTCGATCCACGGCTCGGTGAACAGGATCTCGGCGGAGCGTTGCCAGCCGACAACCTGCGGCAGCAGCAGGCTGGCCGACGCCTCGGTCGTCACGCCCAGGCTGATGAAGGGCACCTTGAGCCGCGCGCTGCGCGCCACCAGCACGATGTCGCAGTGCAGGAGCATCGTGAGGCCGATACCTACGGCGACGCCGTTGACGGCGGCGATGAGCGGTTTGGGGAACGCCTCGAGGACCGGCATAAGGCGCTGGTACCCGGGTTCTTGATCGTCGAACACCGACGGGTCGCTCATCTCGCTCAGGTCCTGGCCCGCGGTGAAGGCCCGCCCGGTGCCGGTGAGCAGCACGCACCGGATCGCGTCGTCGTTCGCCGCCGACGCGAGCGCGTCCGTGAGGGCGAACCACAGCGTCTGGTTGAACGCGTTGAGGGCATCGGGACGGTTGAAGGTGAGGAACCGAACACCCCCGTCGTCGGTGATCCCCAGCACGTCGTTGGTGTCGCTCATGGGCTTCCTTTCCGGCAGAGGGCCCCCACGGTAGGAGCCACACGTGGCTACCGCCGAGTGCACGCCCGGGGGCACTCCGAACGAGGGGCCCTATGACCCGCACATGGCCGAGTGGCACCCCGCACCTGAGGAGTACTGCGAGGCGGTGTACGAACTCGGCGAGGACGACACCGTCGTCGTGCAGGCTCGGCTCGCCGAGCGGTTCCTGACCGACATGCTCAAGCTGTCGTGGGCCGAGGCCCACCACGAGGCGGGCAAGTGGGAGCACATCATCAGCTACCGGGTCGAGTCGGCGTTGGAGTTCGCGCCCGGCCAGCTCGAGTTCCTCGAGGAGGCTGGGGTGCTGGCGGGGCGGACCGGCACCGTGACGGCGGCATCACCGGATGGCACGGTCACCGTGCAGATGGATGACGGCGTCGTCGGCATCGCCACGTTCGCCTCCGACCGCATCTTGGTCCAGGCGTAGCCCTCGTCCGGTCTACTTGCCGTCGATCCCCTCGGCGCACGCGGTGCAGTGGACATCCGCGGGCGCCGAGCCATCGAGATCGCTGCGCTCGATGATCGCGGTCAGCCATTCGATGTAGCTCACGCCGCCAACCCGCTCGTCGAAGAGCCGGTCTCTGGTCAAGACGGTGTGATCGTCGCCCGGTTGCAGGAAGTTCAACAGGTCGACGCCGCCCTGTTCGATGAGCGCCTCGTTGGCATCCATCGCCTTGTCGAGCTCCGAGGCGTCGAACCCGGCGAGCTCGGCGTAGGAGATCTGCGTGCGGTCGAACGCGAAGTCGTGGCGGGTGAACACGATGTCGGGGTCGTGACGATGCGACGCCACGTACAACTGTGCGAAGTTCCACTGCTCGGGCGTCATGCCCGTCGTCTCGGGCCAGTCGGGAACGTGCTTGAAGGTGCCCCACTGCCCACCGACGTACGACACGAGTCCCGGCTCGTTGGGATAGCCGCCGGACCCGTCGGCGACCACGGTGATCGTGGCCTCGGGGAAGTCGTCCGACAGCAGCCCGGCGGCGAGCGGTGAAGGGATCGACCCCGCGGAGACGCCCGCGACCACCAGATGATCTGCGTCGGGGAATCGCTCCTTCACCGCCGCTATGGCGGCACGGGAATTGACGGCCCCCTTGTGCTGGACGACCACGCCGTTGCCGTAATCGGTCGTCGAGTCGCCGAGGTGCACGTCGCCTGTGCAGTACGGCACGTAGACGATCGAGTAGTCGCGCAGCGGGTTGCGGGCGTCGGCCACATCGAGGAGCCCATCGCCCGTGCCGGCGGCTGCCATCCGGTCCGCGTCGCCGCTCAGCTTCACGGTGTACCGGTCGGAGTCGGGGGCGCAGCTCGCAGCGTCGAAGCAGGCGCCGCCTCCCTCGAGGAAGAACAGGACCTTGTGGGGGTCGGCCCGGTGGACGAAATAGGCGAACGGGCTGCCGTCGCTGCACATGCAGTCGGGTGGGGCGTCGACGCGCTCCCAGGGCGTGGCAGCCGCGTCGGCGGGTCGTTCCGCGGGCGGCGCGGTGGAGGTTCGATCCGCCGCGGTGGTCGAGACGGAATGCGCGGTGTCGTCGCCCGATCCGCATGCCGGAGCCGAGGCGATCAGCACCGCCGCGCCCGCGAGCGCCGCGACGCGTCGCACGGTGCCGTTCCTGCTCACGCGACCCATGGCTGCCCCCTGATCCGGTCGTGGATCGGGCAACCCTATCGGTGGGCGTCGAGCTCGCGAACGAGTCGCGCCGGGGCGGTGTTGCGGAACGACGAGTCGACCAGTTCGGCCACCTCGTCCCAGTCGACCTCCGCGACGGCGAAGTTGAGGCCGACCCATCCGTAGGGGCCGTAGTAGCCGGGGGTGAAGAACCGCTCGTCGGCGAGCAGCGCCGGCCGTTCCTCGGGGTCGGGCAGCACCAGCACAGAGCGGGCGAGGACGTCGGAGCCGTGGTCGCCCTTGGGCACCGCCCCGAAGATCGCGAAGATCTTCTTCGTGAAGAAGACCGGATGCCCGTGCGAGGTCTTCTCGTCGGCGCCGGGCAGCGCCAGGCAGGTCCGCCGTAGCTCGACGAGATAGGGGTCGTCGGGATCGAATCTGCTGGGGTGGTCGGCCATGGGCCCATTGTCGTCGATGCCTAGGGTGGTCGTCGTGAGCAATGCCGCGCCGCCGGGCTTCATCGACGACTTGTACGCCGCGGTCGGGCACGCTGCGGTCGTGACCGACCCGGATCTCGCGCTGCGGTATCGCTTCGACCGGGCCGGAACCGTCGTGCCCGGCTCGCCGGTGGCGGTGGTCCGCCCGGCGTCGACCGCCGAGGTCGCGTCCGTCGTACGCGTCGCCGCGGCGCACGGCATCGCGATCATCACGCGTGGCGCCGGCACCGGGCTGTCGGGCGGCTCGGCGGCCCGGGACGGTGCGCTCACCCTCTCGCTCGACCGAATGCGATCGATCCACATCGATCGCGAGTCGATGCTCGCCGTGGTCCAGCCCGGTGCGCTCAACGCCGAGGTGAAGCGCGAGGCTGCGGCCAACGGGCTGTGGTACCCGCCCGACCCGTCGTCGTTCGAGATGTGTTCCATCGGCGGCAACCTCGCGACCAACGCCGGCGGGTTGTGCTGCGTTCGCTACGGCGTGACCACCGACTACGTGGCGGCGCTCGAGGTGGTGCTCGCCGACGCACGGGTGGTGCGCCTCGGGGGGCGCACCGTGAAAGACGTTGCGGGCCTCGATCTGAAGCGGCTGTTCGTCGGCTCGGAGGGCGCGCTCGGGGTGATCACCGAGGCGACACTGCGCCTGCGTCCGCCGCCGCCGCCGGTGGCGACGATCGCGGCCACCTTCGACGATGTGTCCGCGGCGGGCAGCGCCGTGTGTGCCGTGGTGGGTGCGCTGCGGCCCTCCGCATTGGAGCTGATGGACGCCGGCGCGATCCGGGCGGTGGAGGCGGTTCGCTCGGTGGGGTTGGGCGACGCCGAGGCCGTGCTCCTGGCCCAGGTGCAGGTGGAGGGCGACGATCGGGGCGAGGTGGTGCGGGCGTTCGAGGCGGCGGGCGCGACCTACGTGGCGTCGACCGACGACGCGGACGAGGGCGAACTGCTCATGGGTGCCCGCCGGATGGCCATCCCCTGTGTCGAACGGCTGGGGTCGGTGATGATCGAGGACGTCGGCGTGCCGATCCCGCGCATTCCCGACCTGCTCGCCGCGGTGCGCGACATCTCGCACCGGGCCGGCGTCGCCGTGCCGGTCATCGGCCACGCCGGCGACGGCAACTTCCACCCGCTCGTCACCTTCGACGCCGCGGATCGGGATGCGGCCGATCGGGCGCAGGTGGCGTTCGACGAGATCATGCGTGCGGCGCTCGCATTGGGCGGCACCATCACGGGCGAGCACGGGGTCGGCCGGTTGAAGTCGCATCTGCTCGCCGACCAGCTCGGCCCGGATGTCATGGACCTCACGCGTCGGATCAAGGCCGCGCTCGATCCGAACGGCCTGCTCAACGCCGGCACCTGGATCTGACGGGCTCGGCGTGTCAGGCGCCGGCGAGACGCTCGATGACCGGGGCGAGGTCGTCGAGCGCCGAGGCCGAGATGCCGATCGTCGTGATGCCGAACCGCTCGCGCTGCACGAGCAACTGCTCCACGATCTGATCGACCGTGCCGCACAGCGCATGCGGTGTCCGGCGCGCCTCGTCGTTGGTCAGACCGAACACCTCGGCGAACAGCTCGACGATGGACTCGCGGTCGTCGGTCACCGTGGCGAGGTGCACCCGAACGCCGATCTCCAACTCGTCGAAGCGCTCCGGCGCCGCGTCCTTCGCCCAGGCGAGCTTCTGCTCGGTCGCCTCGGCAGTGGCGCTCGGGCCGGCGCGATGGTCGATCACTCCGGCGCGCAGCGACGGGTTGAGATGCACCACATCCGCACGTCGCGCCGCCACTTCGATCACGCGGCGGCCGCCGCCGCCGACCCAGATGGGCGGTCCACCGGGCTGGGCCGGCAGGGGCACACACGAGAGCCCGTCGATGCGGTAGTGCGTGCCGTGGTGCGTCACCGGTTCGGCCGACCACAACGCCGAGATGATGCCGAGCGCCTCGTCCATGCGCTCGATGCGGACGCGCGGCGAGTCGAGGGGCACGCCGGATTGCTGGTAGTCGGTCGCCATCCAGCCGGCACCCAGCCCGAATTCGATCCGTCCGCCGCTCAGGCGGTCGATCGTCGCGATCTCCTTGGCGAGGACCGCGGGATGGCGGAAATCGTTCGCGAACAGCAGGGAGCCGATGCGAAGGGTGGTGGTCGCGTCGGCGGCGGCCATCATCGCGGCGACGGGCGAGAGCTGATCGTCGAGGTGGTCGGCGACGGTGAGCATCGCGGCGCCGAGGTCTTCGGCTCGTCGGGCGAGCGGGCGAAGCGATTCGGGGTCGGCGAGGTGCGACGCCTGCACCGTGAAGCGGAAGGGTCGCCGGCGCTGTCGGTCCGACGGGCCGTAGGGCGGGGTCTGGTCGGGGGTGGAACTCGACGGCGATGCGGTCACGGGCGCGAAGCCTACGTTGGGGATCCGAACCCGCTCGGGTCGAATCCGACCATCGATGCGATCTGGCTCGCGACTCCCAGCAGTTCGCCGTGTTCGTTCCACATGTAGGCATTGCCGTGGCCGAACCCGTGCGACACGAGGTGGGGCCGCACGTCGATCAGGACCCATTCGGTCGGCTCCGCCTCGCCGAACCGAACGGTGTTGTCGAGGCTGATGCCGACGGCGAGCGTACGGGTGCCCTGGCTGATGCCGAGCGGGACCATGTCGGCGGCGAACGCAGCGATCGCCGGGCTCAGCGCCACGCCGTCGCGGCGGCGCACCCACATGCAGATCTGTCCGGGGTTCGACGGGTCTTCGAGCAGGTCGGGGGTGCGGTACTCGAGCACCCGGTAGTAGCCGACCTTGCCCCCCAGGTCGGGAAGCGTGCCGCTGTAGCCGACCGACCGGGCGAGGGGGGCGAACGGGTTTCCCGGTGCCTCCGACGACGAGGGCGGCGCGACGTCGGGCATCCGTTCGAAGGTCGCGGTCAGGCCGTTCGGCCGCGGAATGCACGCGGCGCCCATCGAGGTGAAGACGAGCGATCCGTCCTCGGCGGTTGCGTCGACTCGGATCTGGCTGGTCCGACCACCCCGAGCCAACTCGGTCGCTTGCACCGACAGCCGCGCACCCCGGGGTGCGCCGGCGATGAATTGGGTGGTGATCCAGGTCGGCGGCCGGCCGGTCGCGGCGCGAGCAGTCGCGCACGACACGGCGATGGCGGTGCCCCCGTAGAGGCGGCCGTCGAGTCGGCAGAGCTCATCGGTCAGCGTGAGCTCGGCTCGGCCGTCCTCCCCGGTCGTCAGTCCGAGGAATCGCTCGTCATCAAAGGTCGAGGACATGGACCGAGATTGGTGGCCGGACGACGGTCCGGCCAAACCCGGGCGGAACGGGGCGCACCGCATCAAAGATCGGTCTTTGGGCCGTCGCGGGCGAGCGCTACGATCAGCGACGGCCCGCGGTGCGAACGAGGTGGAGGACCGGAATGGCTGGACCGAAGATCACGATGGTCGGCGCCGGGGGCATGTCTTTCGGCCCGTCGATGGTCAACGACGTGTGTCACACGCCGTCGCTCGCCGACTCGCGGCTCGTGTTGCACGACGTCAACGCCGAACGTCTCGAACGTGCCTACCGGTTCGCGGTCAAGCTGAACGACGCCACCGGATCGCGGGTGCGCGTCGAGCGCACGACCGAGCCCGCCGAAGCGTACGAGGGCGCCGATTTCGTGATGGCGAGCGCCGAGTTCGGGCGGTTCCGGCACTGGCGCGAGGACTACGAGGTGCCCAAGAAGTACGGGGCGCGTCACATCAACGGCGAGAACGGCGGCCCGGGCGCGGTGTTCCACTCGCTCCGCTCCATCGGCAACACCCTCGCCATCTGCGCCGATATCGAGCGGCACTCGCCCGACGCGTTCCTCATCAACCTGACCAACCCGATGAGCCGCGTGACGCTCGCCATCAACCGGGCGACGAAGGTCCGCAACGTGGGGATGTGCCACGAGATGCCCGGCGGCATCGCCCGGCTCGCCAGCCGCCTCGGCATCCCCAAGCGCTACATCGCCGCCAAGGCGTCGGGCATCAACCACTTCACCTTCTACACCGAGTTCCGCGATACCCGGACGGGCGAGGACCTGTTGCCGCGCATCCGCGACTACTACGCGAAGCCGTACTTCGACTTCACCCGGCGCACCCAGCAGCTCACGCGCCTGGCCGATCACACGATGCTCGGTCGGCTCTGGACCGAATTCCACTATGTGCCACTCGTGGCTCACGTGGTGCGGACCTACGGCGTCGTGCCGTGCTCGGTCGACAGCCACATCGGCGAATACCTGCCGTTCGCGCTCGACACGGCTGACTGGATGCCCGTCCCGCTCGACTTCCACGAGCCGGTCATGGTGATCGCCGAGAAGGCGGCAGCGTTCGCCGCCGACACCAAGCTCCCGCTCCCGTTGGGCCGCGCCGGCCACTCGCCCGAGGAGGTCGTCAACATCGTCGATGCGATGTGGGACGACCGGCCGACGTGGATCATGGCCACCAACGTGCCCAACGACGGCTACCTGCCCGACGTTGCGCCCGGAGCGATCGTCGAGGTCGGCGCGACCGTCGACGCGCAGGGACTGCATCCCGACGTGATGCCGCCCGTTGGCGACCCGATCGCCGGGTGGATCGACACCCAGGTGGAACTGCAGAACCTGGTGGTCGACGCCGCGATCAGCGGCGACGCCGACCTCGCCTTTCGCGCGGTGCTGGAGGACCCGTGTTCACCGCCCGACGAGGCCTCGTGCCGAGCGATGTTCGACGAGCTCCGGGCCTTGCAGGCCGACAAGCTGCCGTTCTGAGCGCTCGCTCGGCGCTGGTCGGGCTCAGGCCCAGCCGCCGGCGTACGCCACGAACTGCCCGGTGGTGAATCCGCTCGTTCCGTCGAGGAACGCCATCGAGAAGGCGGCGAACTCCTCGCAGGAGCCCATGCGCTTCATCGGCACCATCGCCTCGACCTGGGCGCGCACCGCAGGGTCGTCGGTGCCGGCGGCGGCGTGGAACTCGGGGAAATCCATGAAGTTCGTGCCGAGCGCGTTGACCTGCACCCCCGTGCGGGCGATCTCCATCGCGACGTTCTTCACGAGCATGTTCGCCCCGGCGCGGGTGGCCGAGTAGAGGGGAACGCCGGGCGTCGGTCGGGCACCGGCGGCGCTGGTGATCACCACCACCTGCCCGGCCCCCGCCTCGACCATCGGCGGCAGCACCGCTCGAAGGAAGGCATACGGGGCCTCGAGGTTCCCCTCGACCGCGGTGCGGAGGTCGTCGACGGTGGTGTCGAGGAACTTCCCGCCGATGATCTGGCCGCTGAACGCGGCGGCGGCATCGATGCGGCCGAACCGCGCCATCGCCGCGTCGACCAGCCGCTGCGCCGCCCCGGGCCGGGCGAGATTGCGAACGCCGGTGACAGCCTCGACCTGTACCCCGAGCCCCTGGAGCTCGTCGACGAGTTCGTCGGTGGGATCACCGAGCACGAGGTCGTGGCCGCGGCGGGCCCATTCACGGGCCATCGCCGGACCGACGTACGACGAGGCGTTGGACAGGAGCGCGATTCGAGCGGAAGCCATGAGCGGTTCCTACCACCCGCGGCTACCAGTAGCCGAGCGCGACCGCCTCCTCGATCAGGGAGTCGCGGAAATCTGGATGCGCGATCGCGATCAGCGCCCTCGTGCGCTGGCGGATGCCCTTGCCCCGCAGCTCGGCGACGCCGAACTCGGTCACGACCTTGTCGACGGTGTTCTTCATGGTGGTCACCGCCGAGCCGGCGGTGAGGCGAGGCACGATCCTGGACACGGTCCCCTCAACCGCCGTCGAGTGCAGCACCACGAACCCCTGCCCGCCCTCGGAGTACATGGCCCCGCGAGCGAAATCGGCCTGGCCGCCGGACCCCGACCAGTACCGTCCTCCCACCGTCTCCGACGCGCACTGGCCGAGGAAGTCCACCTCGACCGTCGCGTTGATCGACACCATGTTCGGCTGCTGGGCGATGACCCGCGGGTCGTTCACCCAGTCCACCGGCAGGAGCTCGATCGCGGGGTGCTCGTCGAGGAAGTCGTAGAGCCGCCGTGTGCCGAGAGCGAAGGTCGTGACGACCTTGAGTGGCCGCTTGGTCTTGTGCACCCCGGTCACGACGCCCGACTCGATCAGGTCGACGATCGGGTCCGAGATCACCTCGGTGTGGACGCCGAGGTCACGATGGCCGCTCAGTTGCTGCAGGACCGCCGTCGGCGTCGAGCCGATGCCGGTCTGAATCGTTGCCCCGTCCGGGACGCGCTCCGCGACCAGCGCGGCGATCCGATGGTCGAGTGCGTTCGGTGTCGGCGGAGGTGCATCGATCAGCGCGTAGTCGGTCTCGGTCCACCCGACCACGTGGCTGACATGCAGTTCGTTTCGTCCCTGGGTGCGCGGCATGCGAGCGTTGACCTCGACGAAGAACGGCACCTGACCGATGAACGAGGCCGTGTAGTCGGCGTTCGTGCCGAGGGTGAAATAGCCGTGGGCATCGGGGGGCGACACCGACGCGAGCACGAGCTTCGGCCCGTTGAGCTGGCGCAACAGCAGCGGAACCTCGCTGAAGTGGCAGGGCACCAGGTCGATCGTTCCGGCATGGAACGCGCGACGGGTCACCGGCGACAGGAAGTACGAGATGTGGTCGAGTCGACCCGCCGCGTTCCCATGCAGGTACGCGTGGTCGTAGAGCGCATGCATCTGGTGGACGCTGACGCGCTCCAGCTCCCCCGAGTGCGCATCCATCGCCGACAGCACCGTCCTCGGCTCGCCGTTGGCGAGCGGCACGATCACATGGGTGCCGGGAACCAGATGGTCGAGGACCGCCTCGGGGGGAACCGGGCCGGTCGCGAGGAGTCGGGAGGAAGTCATGGTGGGTGCCTTGTTCGAGCGGAGCCGTGGCGCGCAGGGCGGATACTCCTACGATGCCATCGAGAGGTGAATCACGCGTGAACCGCTCGCGCGAGATGGGGGTGCGTTGGTGTCGTACGAGCCGTTCGAAGGTCATATCGGCAGGACGCAGGCGGAATCGACCCCCTGGTGGCCGACCCCCGCTCACCCCGGCCCCGATGCGCCGAACGTCGTGGTGATCCTCCTCGACGACACCGGCTTCGCACAGCTCGGCTGCTTCGGATCCGACCTCAACACCCCGAACATCGACCGGCTCGCCGCGGATGGGCTGCGGTACACGAACTTCCACGTCACGCCGCTGTGCTCGCCCACACGCGCGTCGCTGCTGACCGGGCGCAACCACCACGAGGTGGGCATGCGCTCCATCTCGAACTTCTCCAGCGGCTATCCGCACATGCGCGGGCACATCTCACACCACGCGGCCACGGTCGCCGAGGTGCTGCGCGACGAGGGGTACGCCACGTTCTGCGTGGGCAAGTGGCACCTCACGCCCATGGAGGACGCGTCGGCGGCCGGCCCGTTCGATCAGTGGCCCTGTCAGCGCGGGTTCGACCGCTACTACGGGTTCCTCGAGGGCGAGACCGACCAGTTCCATCCCGACCTCGTGTACGACAACCACCACGTGGACCCGCCACGGTCCGCAGAGGACGGCTATCACCTGACCGAGGATCTCGTTGATCGGGCGGTCGGCTTCATTTCCGACTCGGTATCGGTGCGGCCCGATCGGCCCTTCTTCCTCTACCTGGCGCTCGGCGCGATGCACGCCCCGCATCAGGCGCCCGAGGCGTACCTCGCGAAGTACCGCGGCCGGTTCGACGAGGGATGGGACGTCGAGCGGGCCAAGTGGTTCGCGAACCAGCAGGACCTGGGCCTCCTGCCCGAGGGAACCGAGTTGGCGCCCCGGAACCCCGGCGTGGAGCCGTGGGAGTCGCTGCCCGAGGTGCAACGCCGGCTCGCGGCACGCCTCCAGGAGGCATTCGCCGCCTTCCTCGATCACACCGACGTGCAGCTCGGCCGGTTCTTCGACGCCCTCGACCGGCTCGGCCTTACCGACGACACGATGATCGTGTTCATGTCCGACAACGGCGCGAGCCAGGAGGGCGGTCCCTTCGGGGTGATGCACGAGATGAAGTTCTTCAACTTCATCCTCGAGTCGCCCGAGGAGGCCATCGAGCGCATCGACGACATCGGCGGCCCGCACAGCCACACCAACTATCCGTGGGGGTGGGCGCAGGCGGGCAACACCCCGTTCAAGTGGTACAAGCAGAACACGCACGAGGGAGGCGTGCACGTGCCGCTCATCATTCGGTGGCCCGGCCGCGTCGCCGACCCCGGTGCCACACGCGACCAGTTCTGCCACGTGATCGACATCGTGCCGACGATCTACGACGCGCTCGGCATCACCGCACCCGAGCTGTATCGGGGTCGAGCGCAGATGCCGATCAGCGGATCGTCCTTCCTCGACTCGGTGACCGACCCCGCCGCCTCTCCGCCGCGACGCTCCCAGTACTTCGAGATGATGGGCCATCGGGCGCTCTACGAGGACGGGTGGAAGGCGGTGACCCGGCACACCGCCGGAGTGCCCTTCGAGGACGACCAGTGGGAGCTGTACCACCTCGACGTCGACCGCTCGGAGTGCCACGACCTCGCCGCACACCACCCGGCCAAGCTCGACGAGCTGATCGCCCGGTGGTGGGAGGAGGCCGAGCGTCACGGGGTGCTTCCGCTCGACGACCGCACGATCGAGCTGTTCGGCACTCGATTCCGCGACCACTCCGCCCACCCGACGAGCCGCCACTACACGTACTACCCGCCGATGACGCCACTGCCGGCCCAAGCCGCGGCGCCGCTCGGCGGGCGCGACTGGGAGCTGGTCGCATCGGTCGAGCGGTCGGCCGGCCACGGCGGCGTGCTCTTCGCGTCGGGCAACGAGAACTCGGGTCTTACCCTCTTCGTGCAGGACGACCGGCTGGTGTTCGACTACAACTGCTTCGGCGAGCACCATGCCGCCGAGTCGACGGTCGCCCTGCCCGTCGGCGCCTCGTCGCTCGGCGTCAGGTTCGCCCGCTCGGGCCGAGGCGCCACGGCGACGCTCGTCGTCGACGGCGAGGCGACCGTCGACTCGGTCGACGTGCCGTTCGCCATGTTCATCATGTCGAGCATCGGTCCGAGCGTCGGATACGACCACGGTTCCGCGGTGAGCGAACGCTACGACGCCCCGTTCGCGTTCGAGGGGACGCTGCACCGTGTCGACATCCAGCTCGCCGCCCGCCGATCCCGCAAGGGGGATGCGGCGGACGAGCGTGCGGCGATGGCGCAGCAGTAGTCGTCGGCCCGGTTCGGCTCAGCCGCCGTAGTTCATGCCGGTCGAGCGCAGGTTGAGCGGCACGCGTGCCGCGTCGCGAACCCCGGCGTTCACAACCTCGGCGACGAACACCGTGTGGTCGCCTCGGTCGATCGTGTCGGTCACCCGGCACTCGAACCAGTACGGCACCTCGTTGAGGATCGGTGCGCCGCTGATGGCGCCGCGCTCGAAGCGATGGCCGTTTACCAGGTCGCCCTCGACCGTCGTCGAACGGAAGAACGCCTTGGCGATATCGAGTTGGTCATCGGCCAACACGTTCACCGCGAAGGTGCCCGTGGTGCCGATGACGGCGCACAGCCCGCTGTCGGCCTTCACGCCGGCGGCGACGAGGGGCGGTTCGAACGACGCCTGGGTCAACCAGTTCACGCCGCCCGCGCCGACGTTCTCGCCGTCGCTCGAGGTCATCACGTACAGGCCGTAGGTAATGGCGCGCAGCGCCACCTTCTTGTCTTGAGGGTCCATAGCCGCCGAGCCTAGGGAGTCGGTCGCTACGATCGGTCCATGTCCGTGTGGGGAGCCTCGCCCGCTGCTGTCGAACCGTCTCAACCGGAGGGCGTTCCCGATGACCCCGCCGATGACCTGCCTGAGCTCGCGACGGTCGTACGGCGACTGGTCGCCTCCCTGTTCGACGCGATCTTGATGTCGGTGGTAGCAGTCGCGTGGCTCGTGTTCTTCGCTGCATGGGTTTTCGTCGCGGCGCGCGTGACCGGCGAGACGTGCACGTTCAACGGCGGCTGCGACATCGTGTCAATCGCTGTGTCGCTTGGACGGATCGTGGCCATTGTGGGGTTCTTGGCGACCTGGGCCTGGGTCTTTCCGCATCAGATCGGCGTTCATGGCGCCACGCCCGGCATGTCGGTCTTTCGGCTCAAGTTGGTCGACGACAAGGGCCGGCACGCGTCCACGGCACAAGCGGTGCTTCGAGTGGTATTCGGGGGATTCGCGACCTTGCCGTTCGTCCTTCCGTTGGTGATTTCGGCCAACTGGGTGGGTGTGTCGGGAGAGGCGGTTACCGGCCGAGGATTCGATTTCCTCGATCTGTATTCGGATCACTTCGGCTTCGTGTCGGCATCCTGGGTGGATCTCGCGTTCGTGGGAGTGAGCTTCGCCGTGGCGTTCGTGCCGATGGGTTGGATGCTTGTGGATCGCCGCTGTCAGTCACTGCGCGACAAGGTCGCCGGAGTGTTCGTCGTCGTCACCCCATTGCCCTCGCGGCCTGAGCGGGTTCAGCTCAGCAATCCTCGTTGAGATCCTCGATCGAGGGGACAATTGCGCCGGTTGCGTCAACCGACCACCAATTCAGGTCATCCATGTCGGGGAGTTCGGCGACCCATGGCGCTGGCATCTGCGTCATCCCGGTGCGCATGGCGCGGCGACCCGGCGATGTTTCAGGGGCGAAAGCCAGAGGATTCTTGCGCCTGGCCGACGCGATCGCCTTTTCGAGAGCGCTGCGCTCCGAGTCGCATGTGCCGGGCCCCGACTTGGCGCGTTCGTACCGGGAGCATGCGCCGATGCTGAAGATGATCGCTCTCGACGCTGTCTCGGGTGGTCCGTCGACCACGATGCCGTAGTCATCCGGCCGAGTCGTCAGTTCGCCGACGAAGATGAGCCCGTCCACGTCGAGCGCCGCGAAGCCCGCGGCTCGAGCCCTCGCGATGGCCGCACCGAGTTCCCGGCGTTGGGACTCGCACCTGCCGCTGTCGTCAGCGAGCGTTGCCGCTCGCCGCCTGACCGGGCCGTCGGGACTGCCGAGCGACCACGTGGCGTAGGCCGCGAGCACGGCGAGGAGCGCGACCAGGAGACTTCCGTTGCGCATGCGTTGGGTTCGGGTGCGCTCACGCGCGAAGTCAGGCGTGTCGACAGTGATCCGTCCGACACCGCCAGGTGGACCTGCGTCAGCAGCGCCAGCGCGAGGGGTCGGAGCGGCCGGTCCGGGCGCTCCCCAGAGCGATGCCGAGGGGGGCACCGGTGCCTGCAGCGGCGGAGCGAGTCCGGCGGGCGGGCCGGGCGTCGCGGGCGTGGGTGTGGGTGCGGGTGCGGGTGCGGGTGCGGGTGCGGGTGCGGGTGCGGGTGCGGGTGTGGGTGCGGGCGTGGGCACAGGCGTTGGTCCAGGTGCGCTCGTTGGCGGGTACCAGTTGCCGTCGCTCGCGAGCCACCATCCCTCTCCCGGCGGCTGATCGCTCACGTTCCCTCCCTCGGGTGCCCACTCGTTTCGGCGACGCCATGGTAGGCACCGCGCGACCGCCCGGACGCGTATCGGTCGCCACCTCGGCGGCTATCGCAGGAGCTTCGCGATGCGGTGGTACATCTTGCGCTCGATCTTGTGCAGCTGCGTGAATTCGCGGTGCATCCCGTCGTGGATCGCTCGTGCCGCGGGGTCAGGCCGGAACGTTCGCTCGATGGCGACGCGGGCGGGGATCTGGTCGCGTTGCAGCATCCCGAGGCAGAGCCCGGCGAAGAAGGCCGCACCGCGAACGTTCGTGTACAGCGGCGCTTCGACTCGATGGATGCGTCGGCCGAACACGTCGGCGTGGATCTGGCACCACACGTCGGACACAGCGCCGCCGCCGAGCACCCGGAGTTCGCCGAGCGAGTGCCGCAACACCGACTCGCTCTCCTCGAGGAGCCAGCGGTTGTTGTGGGCAACGCCTTCGAGCACGGAGCGCACGATGTCGGCGCGGGTCGTCGAGAGCGACATGCCGTGGAAGCCGCCACGGAGGTCGGCGTCGGCCACGGGGGAGCGCTCGCCCTTGAGCCAGGGAGCGAACAACACGCCGCCACTGCCGGACGACGCGGTGGCGGCCACGGCATCGAGGTCGGCGAAGGACGCCTTGGCCGGCGTGGTGAGGCCGTCATCGGCGGTGACCAGCAGGTTGCGGGCCCACTCGACGCACACCCCGGAGGTGTCGTGGTTGTTTGCCAGCACGTAGTAGTCGTCGAGCGCCGAGGGGATCGAGGCCATCTGCTTGCCGATCGAGGTCTTCTTGCCCGGCACATGGCAGCTCACCCAGGACGAGGTGCTGATCGCCATGTGGCCCTCGTACGCGGCGATCGCCCCCGAGCCGAGCGTGGCCGACAGTAGATCGGGAAGCGCCGTGACCACGGGCACGCCCGCAGGGATGCCGGTCGCCGCCGCCGCCGAGTCGAGCACGGTGCCGACGACCGATCCGGTCGGCACCAACGGCGGGAGCTGGTCGGTGGTGATGCCGGCCATCGCGACCAGCGCCGGGTCGTAGGTCGTGACGCCGGTCGAGCGATTGTCGGTGAGCCACGACAACAACATCGACGTCTGCGAGGCAGCGATGCGACCGCAGAAGCGTGCGTTGAGGTAGTCGAGCGGCTCGATGAAGTGCGCGGTGCGCGCCGCGACGGCCGGTTCGTGGTTCAGGATCCAGAGCCGGTGCCCCAGCGGATCGTTGCCGGCCAGGCTCGGTGCGCCGCCGGTGCGCCGCAGGAACTCGATGATCGCCCTCGGAGCGAATCCCTCGACCGGTCCGCCGATCTGGTTCCGCGCCAGCTCGCCGCCGCGGGAGTCCATCCACAACAGGCAGTCGCCGACAGCGGTGCCGTCGCGATCGACCGGCACCGTCGATCCCCACTGCCCGGTGACGGCGACGGCGATCACCCGCTGCGCGGCGTCGGGGTGGGCGGACGTGATCGACGTCGCGCCGGCGCACACGGCGTCCCACCACTGGTGTGGCTCCTGCGTGGCGCTCCCGTCGGCCCCGACCGTCGGTTCGATCCGCTCGTGCGCCGAGGCGACGATCGTGCCGTCCAGGCGGACGAGCGCCGTCTTCGGCCCGCCGGTCCCCAGGTCGACGGCCAGCACGACGGCGTCGTCGGCGGAGTCGGTCCGTGTGCCCATCAGCTTTCCCCACCCAGCGCCATCGGGATGATCTCACGGCTGCCGTCGGGGAGGATGTGTTCGACCGTGAGCGGAATCCCGCGCCCGTCGCCGATCGACATTCGGCCGACGACCTCGCCGGCGAGCCCGAGCAGGCGGTCGACCGGAACGATCGCCTCGGGCGGCCACACGCCGGGTCGGTCGGGGAGCGCACCTTGCAGGTGGAGCGCCGCACCGAGCGCAGCTGGGATGCCGGTGCCCTCGCCGGCGCCGGACCCGGCCGAGGTGAGCGAGCACACATAGGTGTGCTCCTCGCCGTCCTTGATGCCACCGACCTCGACGCGCAGGCACCCGCCCGGCTCGGTCACCGCTGCTTCGGCGAGCAGCGCTGGTCGGTGGTGCTGGAGCAGCGCGACCATCACGTCGATCGGCGCCACCTCGACGTCGCCGACGGCGATCGGCGTCTCGAGGCCCATCCCGGCGCGCACGAGTTGCTGGGTCATCTCGAAGTAGGGGAGCGGGTACACCACGCCGAGGTTGGTGGCCCGGCGCAACGTCGGGAACACCGTGGGCAGCGTGATGGTCTCGGGATGCGGATACGGGAAGGCCGGGAACGTTCCGACCCCGGCGAAGTCGATCTCCCGGGTGTGCTCGGCGCCGCTCGCTTCGAGTTGGCGCACCGCGATCATCTCGCCGTCGATGAACAACGGCACGTCGTTCACCATCGCGTGAATGCGGTGCTTGAGCACCGCGGCACCCTCGGACGGCTCGCCGCCGTGGATGTGGCAGATGTCGGCGGAGCGGACCTCGTCGAGCAGCCCGTCGGCGCACAGCCGAACGAAGATGTTCGCCAGGCCCGGCGAGTTCCCCATGCCGATCAGCGCCGTGACGCCGGCAGCCTTCGCGCGGTCGTCGAGCGCGAGCAGCGCCTGCGTGGCATCGAGGTCGTCGCAGATGTCGACGTAGCCGACGCCGCAGCGGATCGCCGCCTCGAGGGTGGGCGGGCCGAACCGGTAGAACGGCCCGACGCAGTTGAGCACGACCGACGCGTCGCCGATCAGCGCATCGAGGGCGCCCGGGTCGCCCACGTCGACGGCCGCGGCGCGCAGCTTTGGCGATCCGAGCTCGGCCACCACGGCCTCGGCCGCCTCGGCCCGCAGGTCCGTGACGACAACCTCGTCGACCGCGTCGATGTGGGTCAGCGCCTCGACAGCGACGCGCCCCACACCCCCGGCGCCGCCCAACACCACGATTGCACCCATCGCGACTCTCCCCTTGGTCCGGTGACGGGACGACACACTATTGGTCTCGCCGGGCGCTCCGGCCGGGGCTACCGCCAGCCGACCTTCTTCAGCAGCCGAAGCGAGGCCGTCAGGGTCTCCGCGAAGCCCTGGTCGCCGAGGCGGCGCATCGGCGGGGCGAGGTTCATCAGCCGCTGCTGCGCGACGGTCTGCACCTCGGTGTACTTGGTGATGCCGACCGCTCCGTGTCGTCGCCCCTGGCCGGAGATGCCCATGCCCCCCATGGGCGCGTCGATGCTGCCCCACGCCGCGGCGTACGCCTCGTTCACGTTGACCGTGCCGGCGTGCAGACGGGCCGCGACCGCTCGGCCCCGCGACGACCGGCTCCACACGCTCGCGTTCAGGCCGTACTCGGTCGCGTTCGCTGCGGCGACCGCATCGTCGTCGGTTGCGAAGCGGTAGATCGACACGAGCGGGCCGAAGGTCTCCTCCCCGAAGCACTTCGCCGAGTCGGTGACACCGGTGAGCACGGTCGGCTCGTAGAAGAACGGGCCGAGGTCGGGGCGGGCGCGGCCGCCGGCGAGCACCGTCGCCCCGGCGGCGACCGCGTCGCGCACGTGACGGTCGGTCGCCTCCACCTGATCGGCCGACGTGAGCGAACCCATCTCGGCGCTGAAGTCGTAGGCCGCGCCCAGCTTGAGCGCCTTCGTGGCCTCCACGAAACGCGGGACGAACTCGTCGTAGATGCCGTCGGCCACGTACATGCGCTCGATCGAGATGCACAGCTGCCCGCTCGACGAGAAGCAGGCCCGAACGGCGCCCTCCACCGCCCGGTCGAGATCGGCATCGTCGAGCACGAGCATGGCGTTTTTGCCGCCGAGCTCGAGCGAGCAGTCGACGAGGCGCCGTCCCGCCTCGGCGGCGATGCGCCGCCCCGACTCGGTCGAACCGGTGAACATCACGTAGTCGGCCGCGTCGAGCAGCGTGTCGCCGATCGACGACCCGCGGCCCAACACGATCTGCCACACGTCTTCTGGAAGCCCGGCTCGGATCGCCAGGTCGTGGGCGGCCAGCGCGGTGAGCGCAGTCTGGTTGTCGGGCTTCTGGAGCACGGCGTTCCCCGCGATGAGCGCGGGGATCGTGTCGCCGGCGCCCAGGCTCAGCGGGTAGTTCCAGGGGGAAACGATCGTCACGAGCCCCTTGGGGTGGCGAAGCTCCTCCACCGAGGTCAGGCCGGGGATCAGGCCCGTGCGCCGCTTCGGCGCGAGCGCCGACGCTGCGGTGCGCGCGTAGTAGCGGCACGTGATCGCGATGTCGCCGACCTCCAGGAACGCGTCGCGGCGCGACTTCCCGTTCTCGGCCTGGACGACGTCCATCAGCTCCTTGCGGTGATCGAGCACGAGGTCGTGGAGGCGGAGGAAAACCTTCGCCCGGTCCGCAAGGGGCCGCGCCGCCCACTCCCGCTGCGCCGCGCGAGCCGAGGCCGCTGCCGCCTCGACATCGGCGGGGGTGCACTGTGGCAACTCGACGATCGGGTCGCCGCTGAAGGGCGCGTGGGTGGTGACCGTCGGCGCATCGCCCGACGTGCGCACACGGGAGATGAGTCGGGTGCGCACGTCGTTCGTGAGGCTCGCGGGAAGCGGCGTGGTGCCGGTCGCCGCGTCGGTGGCGGATTCGATGATGGCCATCGCGTCATCGTAGGAGCGGTCGCTCCGGCATCAGTAGCGAAGGACCTCTTCACCCTCGGCGAGCTCGCCGCCCGAGGTCGCCTTGATCGCTGCCGTGCCGTTCGCCGCCGCCAGTACCTCGACCCGCACGGTTTTCCACGTGTCGTCGCGGCGAACCTGCACCGTCGGCCCCGCCGTGTCGGCCCGCAGGATCGCCGAGGCCGGGACGAGCAGCGCGCCGTCGACCTTGGTTCGTTGCAGCGTGACCGTCGCGGTCGACCCGTCGCGGGCGGTTGTGGTCGCGGGCAGGCTGACGCGTGCGATGCCGCCGCTGAACGTGGTGACCGTTCCCTTCGTCGACTGGCCGTCGAGGCTCACGGAGACCTCCGAACCCAGCGACACCCACGATGCGTCGGTGTCGACATCGACATAGGGCGTGCCCGTCCGAACGTCGAGGACCGCGTCGCCCGACTCGAGCACCGCCCCGACCTTCACATCGGTCGCGACCACCGTGACCTTGTCGGGCAGGAAGACGACCTCGCCGAACTCGATGCGTCCGGTCGGCTCGATGCCGAGCGATGTCTGCCAATCCTCGATCGCTTCGATCGTCGCATCATCGACGGTCGAGTCGACATCGAGGTCGCCGTCAGCGTCGAAGCCGGCACTGCCGAGAAACGTCTCGAGTTGGAGCACGTCGATGCCATCGCTGGTGTCTTCATCGATCGCCCGCCATGCCGAGATCGTGCCCGGCACGACGACGGTGGGACGGCCGTCGAGCCGATAGATCACATCGCCGAACCCGACCTCGGCGCCGACCGACGCGAGAGCGGTGACGACTCGCGATCGCGTCGACGTGGCGCCTCCGGTCGCCGGCGTCCCGGCGGCTGCCGCCGTCGGGTTCGCAGCGGTGGTGTCGGCAGCCGCGCCGGCGTCCGTCGCTGCGGTGGTTCCAGCGGTGCCGCTGGTTCCCGTCGTTCCTGTCGGCGCGGCGAATCCCGTAGCGGGAACGGTGGTCGTCGTGGTCGTCGTTGTCGTCGTGGTTGTCACCGGGGCGCTCGGCGCGCTGAGCGACACGATCTCGCCGCGTGAGACGGTGGACGAGATCTTCGTGGTCTCGACCAGCGTGCCCAGCTGGATCGCGGAGGTGTTGACCTCGGGCGCGGCGGCCTTCTCGATCTGGGCCGGGCCGCCGGAGCGGATGCCCCAGATGATCACGCCGATCGCCGCGAGTGCGACGATGCCGAGCGCGATCGGGCCGTAGGGCGGCCGTGTGCGCGGCCCGCGGTGCGCGGCCTCCGGCGACGAGTCGGGTGAGGGAGGGGTCGGGGGAGTGGGCATCACGCACCTCGCAGGGCGTCGGTTGGTGCGAGCCGTGCGGCTCGAACGGCTGGGTACAGGCCGGCGATCGCCCCGATCAGGACGGCGCCGACGATGCCGACGACGCCGGCCGCCGGCGGAATGACGACTCGCCAGCCCTGGGTTCGGGCGAACACGACCGTCGCGACCGACCCCATGAGCACCCCGGCGATACCGCCGGCCAGCCCGAGGGCGACCGACTCGGAGAGGAACTGGCGTCGGATGTCGCGCCGCCGTGCGCCGAGCGCGCGGCGCAGACCGATCTCGGTTCGCCGCTCGATGACCGAGATGATCATCACGTTGGCGATGCCGATGCCGCCGACGAGCAGCGCCACGGCACCCAGGCCGAGGAACAGCGCCGTGAAGGTCTCCTCGGCCGACTCCTTTGCCGAGAGCGCATCGGAGGGGCGCGTCACCTCGACCTCCTCGGGAGCAAGCGGCGAGACGGTCGCCGGGAGCAGACCGCGCACGGCATCGACGGTCGCGGCCCCGGTGCGGATGTAGATGGCCGTCGGGCTCAGGTCGGCAGCGGCGATCTGCTCGGCCATCGGCCGGCTCACGATCACGGCGCGGTCGAGATCCTCGGCCAGGCTGAGCGGGTCGAGGATCGCCACCACCGTGACATCGCGGTTGCCCACGTGCACGGTCGGCCCGTCGGCGACGCTCGTGATCCCGAGGCGGCGGGCCGCCTCGGCGCCGACGACCGCGACCGGTGCGGTGCTCCAGTGATCGCCGGGCCATTCGCCATCGGCGATCGTGCCGTTGAGCGTGTCGAGCAGCGTGGCATCGGCACCGACGACGCCGAGGCCGCGGGTGTCGTTCGTGCTCATCCACTCGTTACGCAGCAGCGTCAGGTCGGTCGAGATGACCGCGGCGGCCTCGTTGACAGCGCCGATGTGGCTGATCCGCGCCGCGGCATCGGTGTCGAGCGAGGCCGTCTCGGTGCCGAAGCCCTGCCCAGCGGTGACCACCAGAAGGTTCGTGCCGAGCCGGTCGAGGCGATCGGACAGCTCGGCACGCGAGGAGTCGCTGAGGCCGAGCACTGCGACGAGCGCCGCGATGCCGATCGAAACGCCGAGGGCAGAGAGCACGCTGCGCGCACCCCGCCGGGTCATCGAGCCGACGCCGGCCGCCAGGATGTCGCTGAATCGGAACCGACTCGATGCGACGTGGCGGATGGCTTCCGTGTCGGTGTCCTGGTCGGCTGGTGAGATGGTGTGGTTCATCGTCGATCCGCCGTGATCCGGCCGTCAGCGACGGTGATCTGATGGGGTGCGAGCGCGGCGACGCTCGTGTCGTGGGTGATGACGAGGATCGTGACGCCCTCGTCGTGGAGTTCGTGCAACAGGTCGAGGATCGACCGGGTCGACTGCGAGTCGAGGTTTCCGGTCGGTTCGTCGGCGAGCAGGAGCGATGGGTCGGTCACCAGCGCTCGGGCGATGGCGACGCGCTGGCGCTCGCCGCCCGACAACTCCCGCGGGAGGTGGTGCACCCGGTGCGAGAGCCCGACCCGGTCGAGCAGCGCCCCGGCCCGCGCTCGCCGCTCGGCCATGCCGACGCCCTGGTAGGCGAGCGCCAGCGCAACGTTGTCGAGGGCGCTCAGATCCTCGAGCAGGAAGAACTGCTGGAACACGAAGCCGAGGTGTCGGGAGCGCACCGCGGCGAGCTGGTCGTCGCTGAGCTCGGTGGTGTCGACACCGGCGACGAGCACCCGGCCCGAGGTTGGTCGATCGAGGGTGCCGGCGACATGGAGCAGGGTCGATTTGCCCGACCCGGACTGGCCGACGATGGTCACGAAGTCGCCGTCGTCAACGCGCAGGTCGACTCCGTGGAGCACCCGCACGGGCGGCGAGCCGGCGTACTCCTTGCCGACTGCGACGAGTTCGAGCGCCGGTGGCACCGGGCGGGTTGGAGCGAGCGCGCTCATGTCGGCACCACCACCTTCGCGCCTTCCTCCAGCCCTTCGCCGCTCACCTCGACCCATCCGTCGGCGAATACGCCGACCTCGACCGCGACGTAGTCGCCCGATGCGAGCTGCACGGCCTGCCCGCCCTCGAGTACGGCGACCAACGCCCGGCTCGGCACGGCAAGCACATCGGTCGCCGACTCGGTGGGGATCTCCACGCTGACGGGGCCGGGGGCGAGGTTGGTTGCGTCGGCCGGCACCGCGGTAACGGTGTAGCTCGCGGAGGAACTGCCGCCGCCCCCCTGCCCACCGCTCGCGGCGCGGGTGAACGTGAGGATCGTGGCGGGGTGCGCCGCGGCGTCGGTCGTGACGATCGTGACCGGTTGGCCGGGCTGGTAGCGCTCGGCGTCCTCGGCCACCGTGAAGGTCAGCGACAGTCCGCTGCCGTCGATCGAGCGCACGGTTGCGACCGTGTCGCCGGCGCTCAGGCGGGTCCCCGCCGCGGTCGCGTCGGTGACCTGAACCGGCGCCTTCACGAAGATGATCTCACCCGCGTCGACGGTGCCGTCGGGATCGGAGATCTCCAGCGAGTCCTCCCAGTCCTCGATCGCCGACTCGGTGTCGCTGTCGAAGGTGCCGTCGACGTCGCCGGGGTCGAACCCGAGGGCGTCGAGGTTGGCTTCGAGCTGTTCCACGTCGGTCCCGTCGGTCATGTCGGCGGTGAAGGCCCGCCAGACGGGCTCGTCGCCGATCATCACGACGACCGGTCGGTCGTCGACCCGAGCGAGCACGCCACCCCGGTCGATGGTCGCGCCGATCGTCGACGCGGTCGTGATCGTGCCCGATCCGATGGTGGTGAGCTCCGTCGTGCTCGATGCGGCGAGTTCGCCGGTCGTCGTTTCGTTCACGGCCAAGCTGCGCCGCTCGACGGCGATGTTCTCGGTGGTTCGGCGGGTCGTCGAGTCGTCGGTCGTCGAGCTGTCCGCCGACAGCCGGCCGCCGGCGAACCCGCCGCCGGCGCCGACTGCGAGGCAGAGCGCTGCCGCTGCGAGGGTCCTCGGCGTCATCATCCCTCCGTTGTCGTCGTCGAGCCGCCGTTGCCGCCGCCGGGGCCTCCGGCGGTCATGGCGCTCAGCTCATCGCTGCACGCATCGAACGCCTTCGTGACCGAGGCATCGCTGGCATCGAGCCCGAGCTGCTCGGCGAGGCGCTCCGTGCGGTCCTCATCGCTCATCGGCCCGTCGGGACGCTCGGGGGGCGTTGCCCCTCCGGCGCCGGTCGCACCGGTCGCTCCCGACGCGTCGCTTCCGCTCGCTCCCGCAGCACCGGAGGGCGGGCCGCCCTGTCCGGGGCCGTCGAAGGTGATGTCGCCGACGTCGAGCCCTTCGTCGCGCAGGCACGACGTGAAGGCCAGCATCGCCTCCTGGCGCGCCTCGCTGTCCTCCTCGGACGGGCCGAAGCCCGCATTGGCCAGCTCGTCGCGGCACGAGTCCATGGCCGTGCGCATCGAGTCGTCGCCGGGGTTGATCCCGGCGCTGTCGAAGATCGACCGCATGTCGATCTGACCGTCGCTGTCGACCTTGGGGTCGGCGACCTCGATGCCCTGCTCGCGCAGGCACGCCACGAAGTTCTGCGCCGCCTCCTCGGGATCGATCGTGGTGGTGGTGGTCGCCTCCGACGAAGCGTCGCTTCCATTCAGGCTCGGCACGTCGGCCTTCGTCGTCGAGTCGGACCCGCATCCTGCGAGTGCGAGCGTCGCGCAGGTCAGCGGCGCAGCCAGGCGACGCAGGGTGAGGACGGATCGGATGGACATGGCGGAACCTCGGGTCGGAGTTGATGGGTCTGTCGTCGAACGTACGGGTCGGCGTGGAGATCACCCGGAGAGCATCCGGAGAGATTCCGGAGAGTGCGGGCCGTGTTCTCCGGGAGTTCTCCGCGAGACCGTGTTGACTGTTCGTACGGGCCGGTCGCTGCGGCGGCTCGCGCCGAAGCGATGTCGAGGAGGTGGCGCAGTGGCCGACATTTTGGTGGTCGACGACGAGGCCGCCCTGTCCGATCTGGTCGCGACGGGTCTCCGCCTCGCCGGCCACGAGACGCGCGTTGCCTCCAGCGGCTTCGCCGCACTCGACGCCGTCACGCAGGCCGCGCCGGACCTCGTGGTGCTCGACGTGAACCTGGGCGATCTCGACGGGTTCGAGGTGTGCCGCCGGCTCCGGTCGTCGCACGATCGACTCCCCATCATCTTCCTGACGGCGCGCACCGACCCGGCCGATCTGCGCAGCGGATTCATCGGCGGCGGCGACGACTACCTCATGAAGCCGTTCCGGTTGGAGGAGCTGGCATTGCGGGTCGAAGCGCTGCTGCGCCGCAGCGCCGCGCTCGGTGCCGACGTCGACGCCGCGTTGCGATGCGGGCCGGTCGAACTCGATGACGACGCGCATGCGGTGCATGTCGACGGCGAGCCCGTCGAGCTCTCGCCCACCGAGTTCCGGCTGTTGCACTACCTGCTGCTCAACCAGGGACGTGTGGTGTCACGTCAACAGATCCTGGATTACGTCTGGTACGCCCAGTTCGACGGCGACCCGTCGATCGCCGAGCGCTACATCTCGTACCTGCGCCGCAAGCTCGGCGACGCGGGGGAACTCGTGGTGACGGTTCGGGGCGTCGGCTACTCGATGCGGGCCGGCGAATGACGCTGCGTTCACGGCTCGCGGCGACCGCTGCGGTCATCCTGGCCGTGGCCCTCGGCGCGGTCGGCATCGTGTTGTCGCAGTCGGTGCACGAGGCGCTGCTCGACCCGATCGACCAGCGCTTGAGCGAGCTGGGTCGCCAGTTCACCGGCTCGTCGGCTCGCCCCCAACCGCCGGTCCGCCCGACCCCTCCATCGTCGAGCACCTCGTCGGACTCGCCCCGTCCGGAGGGTCGCGATCTGGCGACGTTCCGATTCGTCGACGGCGAACTCGACGCTCGCTTCGCGTCCGGTTTCGAGTCGGACCCCGACCCCGTTCCCGTCGTGGCCGCCTCGATCGCCTCGGGCATGGAGGAGCGCTCGTGGCGCCTCGTCGATCTGAGCGCTGCCGACGATTCGGTCAACTACCGAGCGGTGGTGGTGGTGACGAGCGGATCCGTGTTCGATTTCGGGGGGAGCGCGACCGAGGTGATCGACCCCGATGCTCGCGTCGTGCACGTGTTCGCGTCGCCGCTCGACACCGTGGAGGCGACGGTGGACCGGCTGCGCCTCGCTGCCTTCGCCGCGGCGTGCGTCGCGCTCATCGCCGGGGCGCTCCTCACCTGGTGGACGGTGCGCCGAGCGCTGGCGCCGGTGGAACGCACAGTCGAGACCGTCGCCCGCATCGGTGACGGGGCGCTCGACCTGCGCGTGCCCGCGCCGGAGCGGCCCGAGGAGATGCGCCTGCTCGGCTCGTCGATCAACTCCATGCTCGACCGGCTCGAGGGCGCTCGCGCTGCCGAGGTCGCCGCGCAGGGGGCGCTGAGCCAGTTTCTCGCGGACGCGTCGCACGAACTCCGGACCCCGGTCGCTGCGGTCGCGGGGCACGCCGAGCTCTTGTCGTCGGGAGCGCTCGACGACGAGACGGCCGGCCGATCGCTCGGTCGGATTCGCTCGGAGACGGCACGCATGCAACGCCTCGTCGACGATCTGTTGATCCTGGCATCGCACGACACGGGACACCGCCGTCCGCACCGAACCGTGAACCTCTCGGGGGTCGTGACCGACACCGTCGAGGACGCGAATGCCATCGACCGCGACCGCGGGTACACCGCCCACATCGACGATGGCGTGAGGGTGTCGGGCGACGAAGCGCAGCTCGCCCAGGTCGTTGCGAACCTGCTCGCGAACGTGCGGGCCCACACGCCGGCCGGGACGGCGACCGTGGTGTCGCTGTCGCTCGATGGCGACGCGGCGGTGCTGACCGTGGCCGATGACGGTCCGGGCATTCCGGCGAACGCGCAGGCTCGGCTCTTCGAGCGGTTCTTCCGCTCCTCGGCCGGTGGGGGAGCCGGGTTGGGCCTGGCGATCGTCGCGACGCTCGTGGAGGAGCACGGCGGCGACGTGCGCTGCGTGCCGAGCGATCGCGGCACGGTGATCGAGGTGCGCATCCCGCTCGACGACCCTCGGTGAGCGCCGTTCACGGTCGGCATCCAATGCAACGGTTCTGGTCGGAACAGTAGCGTGACGCCGCGGGTCTCTCGCCGGTCGCCCATCGACCGGCCGCTGCGGACCGGACGAAAGGTGGATCGCCGTGTTGCCCATGTTCGAGTTCAACCTCAGCACCGACCCGCGGGGCCGGATCTTCCTCGACCCGGTCGCGTTCGCCGACATGGACCACTGGCACGAGGTCGCTCGCGAGCTGCGCAACGACGCGCCGATCCTGCGCGTCGAGGCCGAGGGATACGAGGCGTTCACGGCCCTGACGCGTCACGCCGAGGTCTTCGAGGTGTCGCGACGATCCGATATTTGGCACAACACGCAGCGATCCATGCTGATGCCGGACTGGTTGTGGATGTTCATCCTCTCGCTCGGCATCGATCCCAAGACGCTCATCCATATGGACGGGGTTGAGCACCGCGACCACCGCCAGGTCGCGAACGACTGGTTCAAGCCGGCCGCCGTTCGTCATCGTCAGGCCGACATCGAGGCGATCGCCGACCAGTTCGTCCAGCGCATGGTCGACCTGGACGGCGAGTGCGACTTCGCGCAGGACATCGCCGTGCCCTACACGCTCCGCGTGATCATGAGCATCTTCGGCATTCCCGAGGAGGACGAGCCGCTCATGCTGCGCCTCACCCAGGGCATCTTCGGGTCCGCCGACCCGGAGTACCTGGGCGACATGTCCGACCCCTCGACGCTCGGCACGAGCGCGATTCGCGAGTTCGGCGAGTACTTCGGCCGCATCTCGGCGGACCGCCGAAACAACCCGACCAACGACCTGGCGACCGTGATCGCGAACGGCGCGATCGGTGGCTGCCCGCTCAACGAGCACGCCGAACTCTGGTACTACATCATCGTGGCGACCGCCGGCCACGACACCACCTCCTACGGGCTCTCCGGTGGGGTGGAGGCGCTCCTGCGCGACCCCGAGCAGCGCGATGCGCTCGCGGCGGACCCGTCGCTCGCCGCGAACGCTGCGGAGGAGATGATCCGCTGGACGGCGCCGGTGCGCCACTTCCTGCGGTACGCGCAGGAGGACACCTCGCTGGCCGGCCAGGAGTTCGCGAAGGGCGACCGCGTGCTCCTGTCGTACCCGTCGGCAAACCGCGACGAGTCGGTGTTCGCGAACTCGATGACCTTCGACATCCGCCGCCAAGACGTCGGCGAGCTCATCTCGTTCGGCGTCGGCGCCCACTACTGCCTCGGCTCGCAGTTCGCCCGGCGCGAGATCCGAACCTTTCTGCCGAAGATGTTCGACCGGATCACCGACCTCGAACTCGCCGGCTCGGCCGAGTGGGCGCACGCGCCGTTCGTCGGCGGTGTGAAGCACCTGCCGGTCCGCTATCGCGTGACGTGATCGGCGGCGCGCCCGCCTAGCGTCGTGGGGGCATGGACCTCCTGATCCTGGCGAAGTCGCCTGTCCCCGGCCGGGTGAAGACCCGGCTCTGTCCACCGCTCGAACCGGCGGAGGCCGCGGCGGTCGCCGAGGCGGCGCTGTGCGACACCATCGAGGCTGCGTGTGCGGCGACCGCGGACCGCGTGGTCGTGGTGCTCGACGGAACGCCGGGTCCGTGGTGCCCGCCGGGCGTGAAGATCGTGGCGCAGGAGACCGGCTCGTTCGCGGCTCGGCTCGAAGGCGCGTGGAGTCACGCCCGCGGGCCGGCGCTGCAGATCGGCATGGACACGCCGCAGGTCACGGCGGCCCTGCTGGACCGGGTGGTCGAACTGCTCGATGCAGGGGCTGACGGCGCCGACACGGTGCTCGGGCCGGCGGACGACGGCGGCTGGTGGGCGCTCGCCCAGCGGCGTCACCGTCCGGGCATCTTCGACGGGGTGCCGATGAGCGCGGTCGACACCGGGACACGACAGCTCGTCGCGCTGCGGGCCGCCGGGGCCCGCGTGGCGCTCGCCCCGAATCTGCGCGACATCGACCGGGCCGACGACCTCGCCGCCGCCGCCGAGGCGGCGCCACAGACGCGGACGGCGGCGCTGGTCGCAGCGCTTCGGTCAGCCGGGCGGCTCCCCGGCGTTCCGCCCTTCGGCGCGGGCTGAGTCGCGCTGCCCGCCGAACGAATCGTCTCGGATCACCCGTCGCATGTCGCGCACCGCTCGGGCCGTGCCGCGCACGGTTCCCGTCGCCTTCGACGTGCCGATCCGGGCCCGATAGTCGACCGGGATCTCGCCGATCCTCCAGCCGTCATTCGCCGCGCGGAACACCATCTCGAGCGGCCAGCCGAACCGGCGGTCCTCGATGCCGAGGCGCAGCAGCGGCTCGCGTCGTGCGGCGCGCAACGGCCCGAGGTCGGTCAACGAGACGCCGGTGCGCCGCCCCACCAGCCGGGCGAGATACCGGTTGGCCGCCCGGGCGTGTGGTGGCCAGTCGGCCGAGCGGTGCGTGCGCCTGGCCCCCATCGCCAGGTCGAGTTGACCCTCGATCACCGGTGTCGCAACGAGCCACAGGTCACCGGGGTCGATGCTGGCGTCCGCATCGCAGAACACGACGACATCCGCACTCGCAGCACACAGCCCCGCCCAGCAGGCGCTACCGAAACCCGGCCGGGGCTCGCTCACCACGGTGGCCCCCGCCGCTGCCGCGACGGCAGCGCTCGCGTCGGTCGACCCGTTGTCGACGACGATGGCGCGGGCCCCGGACGGCACCCGCGGGAGCACCCAGTGGAGGGCCTCCTCCTCGTTGAGCACCGGCAGGATCAGATCGACCGATGCGGGCGGAGTCGTGTCGTCTACCACGGTGTTCCCAACCAGATCTGGAGTGCGAGGCCGGTCGCGAGCTGCGCTCCGAGCCAGAGCCGCGCCGCGCTGGTGCGCGTCATGAGCGCCGAGCCGGCGACCGCGAGCCACGGTACGAGCGGCAACCAGATGCGTTCCACCTCGCCCTTGGAGTAGCCCGACATGTCGGCGATCGCGACGCCGGCGATCGCGCCGAGCGTCGCGATCGACCAGGCCGGTACGCGCACGGGCCACCGTCGCATGCCGATTGCGCATCGAGCGAGCCCGCCGATCGCCGCCGGGCCCGCCGCGGTGAGCACGAGCACGATGTTGGCGATCGCGAAGTAGGCGAAGGGCCGGTTCGCGGCTGCGCCCGCCCAGTACTCGGAGCGGGTCGCGGCGAACCCGTCGAGCCAGGAGAACCCCGCGAGACCGAGGGCAACGACGGGCACCGACGCCGCGACGGCCAGCGCCGCGAGGTCGAGCGCGCAGGCTCCGCGGTGGGTCCGCCGCGACCACAGACCCCACCCGACCACCGCTGCGAGCGGTGCGAGCAGCGGAGCCGCGCCGTAGGTCGAGATGACGAGCAGCCCGGCGCACGCGCCGGCCGCGGCGTACCCAGCCCGGCGCCGCGCCGGGCCCGATGCGGTGGCCGCGACCGCAGCGAAGGCGACCGACCACGCGGCGAGCGCCATGAAGACCGCATCAGCGGCGCTCCACCACACCAACGACGGCGTGAGCCCGGCGATGACCGCGCCCCGCCGGGCCACCGCGGCCCCGCCCAGCCGAGCGAGCGTGATGACGACCGCCGCGGCGCTCGATGCGGCGATCGCGAACACGGTGAATCCGACGGCGCGTGCGTCGAAGCCGAGGCGGTCCAACACCCAGAACCCGACGACGGCGCCGGGAGGATGGCCGCGTACGTGGGTCGGGTATCCCGGCAGGCGATCGACGTAGGTCGAGAGGAACCGGCCGAGGTCGTTCACCGACCGGGCGAGGCGCAGGTACTCGTAACGCGACGTGAGCGGTTCCCAGACGCGCGCCACCCCGGGCACGGCGGCGAGTTGGACCGCCCACCAGAACGACACGAGCGCGGCCGCCCACGGCACCGCCCGCTCGTGCAGGCGCCTCGCCACGAGCGGCCAGGAGACGACCACGACGACGGCTCCCACGACCGGCGGAAGGATCGCAGCGAGCTCGATGGGCGACGTAACCGTGTCACGCCATCGTCCGTGGAACGGCGCGGCGTTCGCCGAGAGCCGCGTGCCCGCGGCGATCAGGTCCTGGCCCCACCGTGCGACGAGCAGCGTGAGTCCGCCGACCAGTGCGACCGCCGCGAGCGCGAGCCGGTCGGCGCGGCGTGCCGGCGCGCCGTGGTCGGTCACGTCTGCCGCGGGGCGCCGCGCAGCGGCTCGTCAGCGAAGCGGGTCAGCCCTGCGGCCGGCTCGACGGTGTGGACGAGCCCGAGGTCGCGTTGGGCCCGCGCCGGATCGGCGACCACGTGGCGGACGTCGCCGAGGCGGTATTCGCCGGTCAATTCGGGTGTGAGTCCGCTGCCGTGCGCCTCGGCGAGGATGCGGGCCATTTCGCCGAGCGTGATCGGATGGCCCGACGCAACGTTGTAGGCGCCGGCGACGTCGTCGCCGATCAGCGCCGCGACGTTGGCTCGGGCGACATCGCTCACGTGGACGAAGTCGCGCTGTTGCCCGCCGTCCTCGAAGACCCGGGGTTTGACCCCCGCCTCGAGCTGGCTTCGGAAGATCGAGGCGACCCCCGCATACGGCGTGTCCCGCGGCATCCGTGCGCCGTACACGTTGTGATATCGCAGCGCGACCACGGTCGACCCGCAGTACCGAGCCCAGGCAGAGCACAGGTGTTCCTGGTGCAGCTTGGTCGCTGCGTACACGTTGCGGGGGTCGACGGGTGCGTCCTCGGGGACCAGCTCGGTGACGAGTGCACGCTCGCAGCGCGGGCACCGTGGTTCGAAGCTGCCGCGGTCGAGGTCGTCGACTCGGCGCGGGCCGGGCACCACCACGCCGTGCTCGGCACACCGGTATCGACCTTCGCCGTACACGACCATCGACGATGCGAGCACGACTCGCCCCGACCAGCGCGCGTGGTGGCATGCCTGCAGCATCGCGGCGGTCGCGAGGTCGTTCGACCCGACGTACGCGGTGAGATCGCCGGGATCGACACCGAGTCCGACCTTCGCCGCCTGGTGGCAGATCGCGTCGCAGCGGCCCAACAGATCGGGCCAGATGGCCGCATCACCGACGTCGGCCCAGTGGTATTCGGCGTCGGGGTGCAGCCACGATGGCGGTCCGCTGTGGGCGGCCGGGTCGAGGTTGTCGACGACGGTGACGCGATCGCCGCGGGCGCACAGGGCGTCGACGATATGCGACCCGATGAACCCGGCTCCGCCGGTCACGATGATCTCCACGGGCCGCCAGTCTGACGAATCGAACGACCATTGTGGGCCTGACCGCGAGAGTTTTCGAGATTCTTTCTCGTTGCCGTAGGAATGCTGGGAGCGCTGCGGGCGCGGCGCGGTGCGGCGCTGCGGGTGCGCCGGGCGTGCCCGTCTCCACGGTTGATCCGTGGAGATACTTGGTGCTCGGAGAGCCGATCTTCTCCGCGGTTGATCTGTGGAGACGCGGGATGCCGGTGAGCCGATCGTCTCCACGGTTGATCCGTGGAGATACTTGGTGCTCGGAGAGCCGATCTTCTCCGCGGTTGATCTGTGGAGACGCGGGATGCCGGTGAGCCGATCGTCTCCACGGTTGATCCGTGGAGATACTTGGTGCTCGGAGAGCCGATCTTCTCCGCGGTTGATCTGTGGAGATGCTGTGCGCGGGGCGCGGCGGGTGCGCGGCGCGGGGTGCGCGGGCGCGGGGGCTAGGCGAGTTGGTCGGCTGCGATCCAGCAGCCGTGGAAGCCGAACGGCACCCGCACCGGCAGGTGGACCTGCGCCACGGGACCGCGGTCGATGTGCAGCGCATCGAGTACCACGAGATCGCTGCGATCGGTCGTTCGGTCGTAGGCGAAGCAGACGACCCACCCATCCGCGCCGTCCGGGTCGGCATCCGTGCCGGGGCGCGGGACGAAGGTGACCTCGCCGGCCCGGTAGTGGTCGCCCGGGTTCCAGTGCTGCTGGCGGTTGGCGGCGAGGTCGTAGTGGCTCACGCCGGCCAGTTCGAACCCGGCCGGCCCGTCCTCGACCGTGTGTGCGAGCCACGCGTGGCGCGCTGCGCGTCCGGTGAGCCGCCGGTCGATCGTGGGAAGGTCGAGCGCGGTGTCGTCGCGCTGGTCGACGGCGACCCGCAACGATCCTGTCGGATCGCCGACCCCCGACACCCGCCACCGGTGCAGGTGCGACGGCTGCAGGAAGCCCTTGGGCCCGAACGCCTCGGGGAGCTGGCACACGTCGATCACCACATCGTCGCCGTCCTCGAACGCGTTGACGCCGTGGAACACGAAGCACGGGTCGATCTCGGCCCAGCGAATCATCGAGGTCGGGCCGCCGAGCGGCATCACCCCGACCCTGGCGCCGTACTCGGGTGACCACCGGTATGGCATTCCCGTCGAGATGGCCGCAGTGTCGAACACGACCGGGCCCTCCCAGAACACGACGTAGCGCTCGGTGATCGCGAAGTCGTGCATCATGGTCGAGCCCGCGACGGCCACCTCCTCGGCCGACACGAGCCGCCCGTCGGGCTCGATCACGTGGTAGGTCAGATACGGCGGAGCGAAGCTGTATCCGAACGAGTGCATGCGCCCGGTTGCCGGGTCGATCTTCGGGTGCGCCGTCATCGAGGTGGTGAGCGCACCCCCGAAGTCGTGTACGCCGACCGTGGCGAGGTCATCGGTCGAGAGCTCGTAGGGGTAGCCGATCTCGCCGAGTGAGAGCAGCCGGCCGCCGTGGTGCACGACGCTGACGTTCGAGAGGGTCACGGCCCCGCCGGGGATGCCACCACCGAGCAGCCCGCCGCCGCTGCGGTGGTTCGGCGTATCGACGTACCGGTTGCGGTACCAGGTTGCCGTTCCGCGTTCGAAGCGAATGCCGTGGACCATGCCGTCGCCGAGAAACCAGTGCGTCGCGTCGTTCAGCGGGGCGTTCGACCCGTTGCGCGCGTACAGCCCGTCGAGCTCGGGTGGGAGCGAGCCGCTCACCTCCAGGTCGGTCGCGGCGGTCTCCGCAGGCACCGGCGCGAAGTTGCCCTGCTTCCAGAACGCCACCGTGGGGTCGTACGCGGCGACGGTGGCGGCGGCGTTCGTGCCGGCGGCGCCGAGCAGGCGTCCCGAGCCGGACCGCGCCGTGGTGGTCGAGCCGCGCCCGGCACCCGACGTGGTGTTGCTGCACGCGGCGAGCATCCCGGTCGATGCGAGCCCGATCTGTGCGCCGAGCGTGAGTGCGGCGCGACGGTCGATCATTGGGCCCCGGTCGGGTGAACGGTGCATACCTGCCATTTCGGCGATCCTACGGGCCGAGTGTTGCGAGGCGGTGAAACACTGGGGCGATGGCCCGATCCGCCGTAGCGTTCGCCGCCGCCCGAGCCGTGTCGGTGCCGACAGGGGTGCCGATCGCCGTGTCGTTGGCGCTGGCGGTGGCGGGGCTCAGTGCGTGCGCGGGCAAGCCCACCCCGGCCAATCGGTCCGCGTCCGTGTCCGTGTCCGCCCCGACGTCGGCCCCGACGACGAGCCTGCAGGTGCTCGGCGCGTCGATCCGGCAGTTCCGTGAGGACGAGGTAGCCGGCGTGGTGCAGATCGAGCTACACGGTGGGACGGCGGCGATCGATGTCCGTTCGGTCGAGCTCGAGTGGACGGGCGTCAACGCGGCCGTGCCGGTGGATCATCCGCTGCCCCTCACTCCGGGGCGAATCGTTGACATCGCGGTTCCGTGGTCGGGGTCGACGTGTCGAGGCGAGCGCGATTCGGCGATCGTTCGCGTGCGAGCGGTGGACGGCGCGACGTTCGAGGCTGCCGTGGATCGCGAGGGCGTGGCGGTGCTCGGCCGCATCGCCGCCGCGGATTGTGCCGCCCGCCGGCTCGCGGAGCAGGTACACCTCGAGCTCGCCGGGCCCTGGGTCGAACCCGCAAACGGGGGCTCGGGGAACAGGCTCGTGGGCACGCTGCAGGTGACGCGCGGCGCGTCGGCGCTCCGGCTCGCCGTGGAGAGCGTCGACGGGTCGGTGCTGTTGACGACCGACCTGGCGTCGACGGTCGTGCTCGATCCGGGGGAGGCCGCCGGCTCGGCACCGCTGGCGGTCACGCCGTCCGGACGGTGCGACGGCCATGCATTGGGAGAGTCGAAGCAGACCTTCCGCTTCCAGGCGCAGGTTCGCATCGGTGGCGGTGCGCCCGTGGGGGTGGACCTGACGATTCCTGACGCGGATCGCCCGGCGCTGTTCGCGGCGATCCGTCGGGCGTGCGGGCTCGACCCGTGACGGACCACGCATCAGCGCATCAGCGCATCAGCGAGCGGCGACGGATTCGCGCACCTTGTCCATGTCGAGTGCCTGGACCTGCGAGATCAGGTCGTCGAGCGCCGCTGCGGGGAGCGCTCCGGCCTGATTGAACACGAGGATGCCGTCGCGGAAGGCCATGAGTGTCGGGATCGACATGATTCCGGCGGCACCCGAGAGTTCCTGGTTCGCCTCGGTGTCGACCTTGGCGAACGTGACGTCGGGGTGGGCGCCGGCGGCGGCCTCGAAGATAGGAGCGAACATGCGGCACGGTCCGCACCACGACGCCCACCAGTCGACCAGCACGATGCCGTCGCCCGAGATCGTGGATTCGAAGGTGTCGCCGGTGAGTTGGGTCACAGTCATGGTCGGTTCCTTTCGGTCCGGCGTTCCGAGTGCCGGATGCTCAGCTGCAACCATCATACCCCTGGGGGTATTCCGTCGGTCGGAGGTCGCCGTGAATCGGGCGAGGCGGCGAATCTGCGGAGCGCCGAATCGGCGAGGCGGGAATGACAGACTGCGGCGATGGTCGAACGCAGCGAGTTCCACGGCACGGTCGGTCGAACATTCGCGGGCGGTGAGCCCTGGTGGCCGCCGCGCGCCGAGGCGCCGGAGGGCGCGCCGAACGTCGTCATCGTGATGGTCGACGACCTGGGCTACAGCGACCTCGCATGCTTCGGCTCGGAGCTGCGCACGCCGCACGTCGACCGCCTCGCCGCCGAAGGCCTGCGTTACACGAACTTCCACGTGACCCCCATGTGCTCCCCGACGCGGGCGTCGTTGCTGACCGGCCTCAACCCGCACCTGGCCGGAGTCGGCCACGTCGCCCACTCCGACTCGGGCTATCCCGGCTACGCGATGGAGCTTCGCCCCGACGTGTCGACCATGCCCGAGGTGTTCCGCTCGGCCGGGTACGCCACGTTCATGGTCGGCAAGTGGCACCTGTCCAAAGACTCCGACCAGTCCGCGGCCGGGCCGCGCCACTCGTGGCCGTGTCAGCGCGGCTTCGACCGCTACTACGGCGTGCTCGACGCCTTCACCAATCTGCATCACCCGCATCGTCTGGTGCGCGACAACAGCCCCGTCGAGATCGAGGAGTACCCCGAGGGCTACTACTTCACCGACGACATCACCGATCGGGCGATCGACATGGTCACCGAGCTTCGGGCGTCGCACCCGCACCAGCCGTTCCTGCTCTACGTCGCTCACGGCGCTGTGCACGCACCGCTGCATGCCCGCGCCGAAGACATCGAGGCCAACCGCGGCCGATTCGACGAGGGATGGGATGCGCTGCGCGAGCGCCGCTACCGGCGCCAGATCGAGTTGGGCATCGTCGATCCCGAGACCCGGCTCGCTCCGCGCAACGCCGAGCTGAACAACGATGTGCAGGCCTGGGACGACCTGCCGGCAGGCGAACGTGCGCTCTTCGCCCGGTACCAGGAGGTGTTTGCAGCGATGGTCGAGCGCATCGACCACAACGTCGGCCGGCTCGTCGACACGCTCGACCGGCTCGGCGAGCTCGACAACACCGTGTTCCTGTTCACGTCCGACAACGGCTCGTCGCGCGAGGGTGAACTCGTCGGCACCACTGCGTACTACGTGCATCTCCTGATGGGCGACGACATCGACGCCGACCGCGCCCGTCTCGATGAGATCGGCGGGCCGACGACCACCCCCCACATGCCGCGCGGCTGGGCGATGCTCGGCAACACGCCGTTCCGGCTCTACAAGATCAACACTCATGCAGGCGGGCACACCGCCCCGCTGGTGGTCCGTTGGCCCGCCGGGCTGGGCGAGCGGCGCGGCGAGCTGCGCCACCAATACACGCACGTGACCCAAGTGCTCGCGACGTTGTGCGAACTCGCGGGGATCGATACGCCGGACGACGTGATGTCGGGGCGGTCGGGCCGCTCGGCGGCCGCGACCCTGTACGACGGGGCGGCGCCGAGTGGGCACGACGAGCAGGTGTACGAGACCCAGGGCCACCGCGGGCTGTATCGCGACGGCTGGGAGATCGTGAGCCTTCACCAGCCGATGACGCCCTTCGGCGATCACGAGTGGGAGCTGTACCACCTGGCCGACGATCGAACCGAGCTCGACAACCGGGCGGAGGCCGAGCCCGACCGGCTTGCGGCCATGGCGGCGCGGTGGGAGGAGCTTGCCGCCGAGAACCAGATCTACCCGTTGGACGAGGGAACCGGCCTCAAGTATCTGGTGCGGCCCTTGCGTTCGGCGGCGTACAGCGAGCCGGTGACGATCCTCGCGGGCACGCCGACCCTGGAGCGCTGGCGGTCGGTGCAGCTCATCTGGTTCCGCGGCGCGACCTACCGGGTGCGTTTGGGTGACGGTGGGTACTCGCCGGGCGATCGCGGCGTGTTGTTCGCCCATGGAGATCAGGGCGGCGGTTACCTGGTGCACATCGACGACGGTCGCGTCCACTACGTGCACAACGACGGGCGTGGGCGGCTGCGCCACCTCGACGGGGGACCGGTGCCGTCGGGCGCGCGCGAGGTGGTGTGCCGCACGGTCGCGCCGGGCGGCGGCTCGTGGACGGTCGCGCTCGAAGTCGCGGGGGAGCCCCGCGGCGAGATCGAGGGGGTGCCGTTGCTCTATGGCATGGCGCCGTTCGAGGGGCTCTCGGTGGGGCGCGATCCGCGCTCGCCGGTGGTGTGGGAGCTGTTCGAGCGGTTCGGTGCGAATCGCTACTCGGGTGCCCTCGACCGCGTGACGATCGAACCGGGCGAGCCCGCGCCGGACGCTCCGGTGAACCTCATGGGGCTCCTGCGCGACATCGGCCTGCGCTTCGAGTAGCGCGGTGGGGCTGCCGGCGGGCTCGCCGGCTTCATCCCGACCGTCGTTCCCGCTGCCTGCGCCGGGCGGCGAGGTCGATCGGAGCGGCCGCGGCCGACTCGGACAGGTCGACGAGGGCGTCCGGCTGGGGAGCGCGGTCCACGAACTCGTTCATGGGGTCGATCCCAGAGACGATCGCGACGGTCATCCCGCCGATTGTGGCGAGCGTGGAGACAGCGTCGGGCTCGCTGCGGACGATGGCGAGTTCGCCACGGTTCGGGATCGCGGCGAGTTGCCTTGCGAGCGGCGCGAGCGCTGAGCGGGAGCCGGTGAGGACTGTGAGTGCGGGGCGCAACGATGCGGTGCGTCGATGCAGTTCGGGGAAGATCTCGCGGTCGAACGCATCGAGGTCGAGCCGCGCTGCAAGGTCGACCAGGTCCACTTCGTTGCCGATTGTGAACGCTCGCCCGCGTGCGATCACCGCCAGGGCGGCTCCGTCGGCCAACGCACGGAACCCCAGCGAGCAGAGCAGGGAGACGGTGAGCTCGAACTCGCCGGGGTTCCGATACGACCGAGGCGCGCAGTCGACGACGAGCGCGACCGAGGAGCTCGTTCCCCACATCCAGGTGCGTTGTGGGGAACGACGTGGCGTGCCCCCGTCGGCGGGCGGTGTGATCCCGACGGGAGCGACGCACACGGTGAGTGGCGGCATGACGCACCGAGCCCGCAGAGCGGACGCCCACGGTCGCCTGCCGGGAACCGCGAGTTCGTCCGACACTTCGATTGGTGCGATTCGTTTGAACATGAGTGTCGAGCCTGCGGAAGCCGGTAGGTGTGTTCCTCTGGCTATCCGAGATGCTCCGAGCGGGTCGACGCGAGCAGTGCGAATCTGCGCAGCGTCCGAGAAGATCCCGCAAACGGCTGAAGCGGGGAGCTGAATGCGCAAACTTCGAGGTCCGCCGGGTGGTACATGGGAGCTGTTCGAGCGGTTCGGTGCGAATCGCCACTCGGGTGCCGTCGACCGCGTGACGATCGAACCGGGCGAGCCCGCGCCGGACGCTCCGGTGAACCTCATGGGGCTCCTGCGCGACATCGGCCTGCGCTTCGAGTGCGACCAGGCGCCTGGGCTCGGCCGATCGGCCGCCGACTGAGCCCAGGCGCTCAGGCGCTGGCTAGCTAGTACAGGCCTGACCAGGAGGCTGGCGGCTCTGCCCAGCCCATGATCGGCCAAGCCGTCACCGAGTGTTCGATGACTCCGCTAGCCGATGTCGAGATGGCCCGGCCGCCACCAAGGGAGATGCCGACATGCTCGTATGGGTGAGGAGTGTTCCAGAACACGACGGCGCCCGGTGCCGGCGTGCCGGAGCGGATGATCCCGGCGCTCCGCCACGCGTTGAACGCATCCAACGCCGTGTTGTAGCCGCCCGTCGAACGAGCATGAACCACACCGACGAAACGGAGACACCAACCATCCCAGGGGGTCGAAGTGCCGGGCTGGTATCGCTGGCCCACGTATGCTCTCGCCCTGGCAACGACCTGATCAGATGCACGGACCGATGGCCCCGGCTGTGCCCCGCATTGTGGAATGGTGGCGCGAGTGTCGCCGGAAACCCATCCGTCAGCGACCCAGCGACCGTTCGAGAGCTTGTCCCACACGTTGTATTGGGTGCCGTGCCACTCGGTGTATGTCGATCCGTAGCTCCAACAGTTGATGCTGAGCGCCGCTCCGTCGCGGTAGCTCCCGGTGATTGCATAGCTGCTGCCCGGACCGCTCCTCTCCTTGAGGCTAGAGCCGGTGTGTTCCACGTAGCGGGTGGTGTCGGCCGCTGCGGGGTTCACGGAGGCTGCGAGGCCTCCGACCAACGTGAGGAGCGCGGTGGCGCCGTGACGCAGCCCGCGAAGTTGAGATGGTTTCATTGGTGCCTTTCTGCTGACTGGGGGTTCCTGGCAGCGCGGGCGCCCAGGCCTCGGACCTGGGTGGCTTCCTGTCGCCCCTGTATTGAGCCGCCGACTCCGGCCCAGCGCCCCATACAGTCGACCGCAAGTGCGGCCGAAACACCTGCTGGGTCGTTGATTCTGCTGGTTGGCTGCGAGCACGCGGCGTTGTGAGAACCCGGTGGAGGTGGGTGCGACGGTCGTCGTGGCGACCTGGCCGCCCAGTTCGGATAGGTGATGGTCGGTGTGCGAGGCTTCTTCGTGGGCGACATCTCGTTCTGCTGCTCGGTCCCGCGCTGCGGTGCTGAGGGCCGACTCGGTCCAGCGGGCACCGAAGTGACTCTCTCTCTTTGTCGTTGGATGGCCACTGCTCGTCACCTTCATCGAAGCTGGCATCGCGTTCCACGCAATCGGCGTGAATCCCCGCGGCGTCAGCGCGAACTCGGAGGATCCGCGCAGTCGCGTCACGGCGGGACGCTCCACCACAGTCCTGGTGGACTCGGAGATCTGGCCGAAGCCGGTGTTGAACGGGTGGAATGGGTCTTGGTCGAGGCGCGCCGGATCGGCGAACAATCAGCGCGTCGGCCGAGTCGGATGCTCGACAATCTCGCCTACCTAATTGGTAGGTCTCGGCGGGTATCGCGTATCCGGCTGCCACCGCGCTCGGCCCGCGACCAGTCGCTATGCTGCGGCGACGGCGGTGTTCTGCTCTGACCCGCATACCCCTGAACCATGACTGCTCATGCATCGGACCCCCGGGCCGGTCTGGCAGCGGAGTTCGTCGCGTGGGCGACCCGCGGACGCTCCGCACCGTCGCCGGATACGCCGTTACTGCAGACGATCGCCGATCGCTGCGGTCGATCGGTTGCCTCGATCATCAAGGAGGCGATCGCCGCCGTGCCGGCGCCGGATCGGCGAGACGCTCTGGCGATCTATTTCGAGGAGCTGTTCGGTCATGATCGCCGGACGATCACCGCGCGTCGATCCGACGCCGCCGCCAGGATCGGATACACCGAGGCGGCACTTCGCTACCGGCCGGGCGGGGATGCGACCAAGTCGCACGAGTATCGGCTCCTCGCCGAGCTCGCCGAGTTCGTGCAAGCCGGGCAGGCAAGCGAGGACGTCGTCGCGGCCAGCGATCGGAGCGCATCCGATCCCGATCCCGATCCTGAGCCCGCGACCGATCCTGAGCCCGCGACCGATCCTGAGCCCGCGACCGATCCTGAGCCCGCTGCCGATCCTGAGCCTGGGACCGATCCTGAGGCTGAGAAGGGACAGCCCCGTGGCGCCCCATCAACCCGACAGCACACGACCTTTCGACGGGTCGTTGTCGTCGGGATTGCGCTCTGCGTGCTTGGAGCAGCGCTGGCAGCGGGCCTGGCCTTCCGGCGTTCGAGCGCAACGGCACTACCCGGCAGAGCGTTGACCGAGCGCGAACGCCGAGTCGACGGGGGGTGCCGCGAGGGTGACGGCGACCTTGACCTCGCGGACCAGGAACTGGCCACGATCGCTCGCTCGATTCGAGCGTGGGTCGCGCAACACGGGCGTGATGCCGGAGTGATGTGCCGCACAGGGAGCCCGGAGTGGTCCGAACTCACAGCGGACCCGCGGAGTTCGGTGCGGTCAGGGCTTCCGACACGAGTGGCGGTCGAGCGCTACCGCGATCGATGGGGGTTCATCGGCGCGGTGTTCGCGACTCAACGCGATACGCCGACGTTCGTGCCGGGTCCGACGTTCGACGCGTGGGTCTCGCTCAACCGTTTCTTCCCGCTCGGCTTCCCGAGCCAGTACGCGATCCACGAAGACGGATCGGCGTGGTCCAAGCTCTCGACCGATTACCCGCTGACCGAAGGTTGGTTGGTCGCCCAGCGCCCCGACGTGCCCGCCTACTTCCTGTCATCGTGGATCGAGGCGGCCGTGCCGTTCGAGGTTCGGGGGTATCCGCTCGGCAACCTGAACGGACCGATTGTTCCCGGCGCAACGGTGCAGGACTTCGAGCGTGGGCGGTTCACGCTCGTTGCGGTCGACGCCGATGCACGCCCCACGGTCAGCTTCTCGCCGTGGCCCGCCGAGGCGGCGCCGCCGATCGAGCCTCGGTCGCTGGTGAGGGACCCGACAGGCGTGACCCAATGGTGGGTAGACGAGTCGGGTGGCCGCTGGTGGGTGCCGGCAGGCGACGTCCGCGATTGCCTGCTGACCGGGCCCAACACGCTGGTGGAGGAACCGGTTACCGGCGCAGAGCTGGCGACGCTCACCGTGCGGGGCGCCGTCGATTGTGCCAACCCGGCGGCCGAGGCCGACTGTGCCGCAATGATCGCAGGCGACGAGGGAACCCCGGCAGCGGTCGTCGAGCGGTTCCGGGCCACCTATCGGCGTGAACGCCTGCAGCAGTTCGGGTGCCCGAAGGGTCGAGTCCACGGTTGGACCGAGGCGGCATGGTCACTGGATCTGTGGAGTCTCGCGTCTGGATGGTCGGCACTCATGATGCCAACCGGCGGCGCGACACCCGTGCACATCTCGGGCGCCGTCCTGCAGAGAATCGAACGCTCGACGACCGGCTTGACGGCGGCGATCGGAGCGCCCACATCGCCCCCTCGGATGTGTGGAACACGTGCCGTGTTCTCCCTCGCTGGCGGCACGAGCGGCGACGGCTGGATCGAGATGAACCCGGACCGGACGTTCACCACCCACTTCGACGGGTCATCGCCGTCGTGCCGGGCTGGTTGAGCGTCGGATTCGGGCCGGCGATCCCTAGCCTGACGGTGTGGGTAGGCGCGCGCACGTGGTCAACCGGTGGAACGGGGCGCGTCGCGCCCTCCGTCGCTGCGCGGCGCTGCTCGCAGCGGGTGCCGGACTGTTGGCAGCGACGCCGAGCGCCTCACCGCCCGCCGGCGCGGGGACGATCCCCGACATCATCACCTCGGTGTCGGTGCGCCAGAAGGCCGTCGGACCCTACGAGTGGATGCGCATCGACCTGCGGTTCGAGGTCCCCCGTTCGGCCCGCTCCGGCGACACCTTCACGCTCGCGCTGCCGCCACAGCTCGACAGTCTGACCACCGGCCTGCGGATCGCCGCGGCCGACGGCTCGACGATCGCCACCGCCGTGGTGGTGAACGACGTGTGGACCTTCGCGCTCGCCCCGTATGTGGATGCGAACGCCGGCGTCGCTGGCAGCGCGTACTTCGAGGCCCGGCTCGACCGGTCGACGGTGGCACCCGACTCGACCGTCGAGCTGGTGTTCGTCGCCGGGGGGACGTCCTACTCCGACGCGGTTCGGGTGGAGAGCTCGGGCCTACCGAGTCGCTCCGCCGTGCACAAGTACCAGCTGTGGGAGGACGCGTCGCAGGCGGCGTTGGTGTGGGGCGTCGATTCACCGGTCACGCCGGCGGGGTCGAGCACGGTCGTGCTCACCGACACGCCCGGTCCGGGGTCGGTCCTCGACTGCGCCTCGGTCGTGGTCACCTCGAGCGGCCGCCTCGACGCGTTCCACGAACCGGTGGCCCCGACCGAGGTCGACCGGGCGCGAGTGTCGGTTGTGTGTTCCGGTACGCAAGCGCGAGCCGTGGTCACCAGCGTCGGCGAGGGCTCACTCGTGCGGCTGTCGGGTCGATCGACCATCTCCGACCCGGCTCGTGGGCGATTCACGAACGTGGGCGAGGCGGCGGTCAACGGGGCGGCCACGGCGATCGAGGCGACGACGCGTCGCGTCGACGGCGCCGGAACGGGAACGTCGACCACGCGGCGCGTGCCCGCCTCGGGCGACGCGGCCGCCCCGGCGCGGTCGGACCGGTCCGGGAGCGGCGGCTCCACGGGCCGCGGCGGATCCGCCGGGAACGGCGCCGGTGCGGGTGCCGGTGCGGACGGCTCGTCCGGCGCGCCGTCGTCGGAATCAGGCGCCGACGGCGCGAGCGGAGCGGCGGGTTCGGGCGAGGCGGGCGGCGCGTCGAACCCGAACGCTCCGGTCGGCTCGGGTGGCGGGAACGGCGGCCGATCGGGAGACGGGTCGCCGTCGGACGGTACCTGGATTCCGATCGTCGCGATCGGCGCCGGCGCCCTCACAACGGTGGCCGGGCTGTTGCTCGCTCGGCGTCGGGGTGCCGACCCGGAACAGCCTGACGAGCCGGAACAGCCTGACGAGCCGGGCCAGCCTGACGGCTCGGAGCAGCCGGCCGATCCTGCCGAAGGAGCCGAGGGCGGCTGAGCCGCCCATCGGCGCGAATCAGCCGGCGGCGAGAGCGCCCAGGTTGTCGAGCGCTTTGGTGATCCGGCCCGCGATCGGGCGGGACAGCAGGCGGAACACGGGCGCCAGCCACGGCGGAAGGTCCCAGCCCTGGGTGTACACGGCTCGGCACGATCGTTCGTCGATCGGCTCGAGTGCGAGCTGCTCGTTGAGCGAGCGGAGAACGGGTCGCGTCGCGGATTCGACCGTGAAGGCGAACAGCCGGTCGTCCTCCCACGCGGTGAAGATCTCGTCGACCACGAGGCCGCGCAGCGCGACTCGCCGCTTGCCGCCGACGCCGCTCCGTTCGCCGGTGACCTCGACGGACACGACGTCGGTGAACCAGCGCGGCCAGTCCTCGTGCGCGGCGACATGGCGGAACACATCGGCCGCCGATGCCGGCAGCACGCGGGTCGCTTGGATCACGAGCGGAGCGGTGTGCACCCACTCGCTCGGGCGCGTGGTGACGGGGTGATTCGGCACGGCACTCATGGGGGCGAACGGTAGTCGACGGCCCGGTCACCCCGACCTGACGACCCGTCAGAACCGGTAGCATCGGCGGACGCTCTGAGCACCACAACGGGGGAGGCGACGTTCCATGACCACGTTCGATTCGGCCGAGGTGGCCCGGTACCAGTTCCACGGCCAGGATGTCTCGTGGCTGCTCGATCACCGCGCTGAGCACCGCGGCGACCATCCCTTCCTGGTGTGGGAACCGCGTTCGGGCGACGACGTCACCTGGACCTACGCCGCGTTCGTCGAGGAGACCAAGGCGGTCGCCGCCGGCCTGGCCGCGCGGGGGATCGGCGAGGGCGACACCGTGCTCATCCACGCCGAGAACTGCCCCGAGGCAGTGGTCATGTGGTACGCCGTCGCGCGGGTCGGCGGCGTGAGCGTCACCACGAACACGCGCAGCGTTGCCGCCGAACTCACCTACTTCATCGAGCATTCCGGCGCGGTCGCGGCGCTGACGCAGCCGAAGTTCGCGGCGATCGTCGCCGAGGCCGGACCCGGCCTGCGGTTCGTCGTCACGACCGCCGACAACTCCGGCGACGCGGCGAGCGACGACGAGGCCGGTGCGGCCGCGTCGCTGGTGCCGTTCGCCGACGTGGCGGGCGATCCCGCGGATGCACCGTCGGTCGCCCCCGACCCGCTGCGCCCGGTCGGCATCCTGTTCACCTCGGGCACGACGTCGAAGCCGAAGGCGGTGGTGCACACCCACGGCAACGTGCTCTGGGCGGCCAAGGTCAACCCCACCAACATCGAGTTCGGTGCCGACGACCGCTACCTCTGCTATCTGCCGTTCTTCCACGTCAACACCCAGGGCTGGGCAATCTGGACGGTACTGGGAACGGGCGGCACGGTCGTGATGCAGCCGAAGTTCTCGGCGAGCCGCTTGTGGCCCGTCATCGAGAAGCACTCGGTCACCCACATCTCGCTCATCCCGTTCGTCATCAAGGCCGCGTTCGAGCAGGGCATCCCCGAGAACCACACGGTGAAGGTGGGCGTGTTCGGCCTGATCATGCCGGTGCTCGATCAGATGATGCAGATGAAGGTCATCGCCGCCTACGGCATGACCGAGCTGGTGACGCATTGCGTCCGCTCCAACCCCAACGAGTCGTACCCCGACCTGGCGATGGGCAAGGTGGCGCCCGGCTACGAGATGCTCGTGGTGACCGAAGACGGCACGCTCGCCGAGCCGGGGGAGATGGGCGAGGTGTGGATTCGCGGGGTGCGCGGCATCTCGGTGTTCCTCGAGTACCTCAACAATCCCGAGGCGAACGAGAAGATGTTCACCGACGACGGCTGGTGCCGCACTGGCGACATCGTGCGGCTCGAAGCCGGCGGCAACGTCTTCTACTGCGACCGCGACAAGGACGCGCTCAAGGTCGGCGGCGAGAACGTCTCGGCTCGCGAGGTCGAGGACGTGTGCCGCACCGTGCCCGGCATCGACGACATCGCGGTGGTCGCGAAGGCGCACCCGATGCTCGACATGGTGCCCGTCGCGTTCGTGATTCGGAACGCGTTCGGCGCGCCGGAGGACGAGATGGGTCCGGCGATCATCGACGCCTGCCGCCAGAATCTCGCCGACTTCAAGGTCCCGCGGGCCGTGTACTTCGTGCAGGAGTTCCCGACCGCCGAGCTGGGCAAGATCTCGAAGAAGGAGCTGCGCGAACTCGCCGACTCCTTCCCCGAGGTCTGACTGGCTCGGTCGATCGTTCGGCTCAGCGCTTCTTCGTGAGCCCCTTGCGTTGGGCAAGGGTGAACCCGCCGAGCACGAGCGCCGAGCCGATGATCGCCCCGGGCAAACCGCCCAGGTCGAGCACCTCGGTGTCGCCGATGCCGAAGACCTTCGTGAAGATGAGCCATCCGACCAGCGAACCGGCGAGGCCGAGCGCGAGGGTCGGGATGAAGCCTTTGATCGTGTCGCCGGGGACGAGGAACCGTCCGCCGAGCCCGGCGAGCAGGCCAAGGATGATCGCACCGATCATGGGAACCTCCGAGGGAAGAGGTGAGTGGGACGCCCACAGTCTGTTCCCCCGGAGGCCGACCCGCGCCGAAGCCTGAGCGAATGGTCAGGTTGGTCGCCGATCCGGCCCGCTCAGGAGATGCGGTCGATGGCCCGGCCGATGAGGCCGGAGCGCGAGGGCACGAGGCGCGCCCATGCGTCGACGAGCCGGGCATCGGGGCCCACGAGCACGCGTGCCCGGTCGTGTTCGATGCCGCGCACGATCGCCTTCGCGACCGCCTCGGGCGGACGCATCACGATCCGGCCGAGCACGCCGTCCTGGAGGGCGCCGAGCCGCTGCAGTCGCTCGGCCTCGGCTCCCCGGGCGGCCTTCGCGATGTTGGTGTTGATCGCCCCGGGGTGCACCATCGTCACGCCTATCCCACTCGATCGAAGCTCGGCCCGCAGGCCTTCGCTGAAGGTGCGGACGGCGCCCTTGCTCATGCTGTAGATCACGTTGCGCGGTAGGCCGAGCAGCCCGGCCATGCTCGACAGGTTCACGATGTGGCCCCGTCCGGCGGCGCGGATGTGGGGAAGGAACGTGCGGCAGCCGTGCACCACGCCCCACACGTTGATGGAGACGATCCACTCCAGGTCGTCGATCGGCTCGTCCTCGAAGCGTCCGGCGCTGGTGACCCCGGCGTTGTTCACCAGCAGGTGGATCGCACCGTGGTGTTTCGCTGCGTCGGCGGCGTATCGCTCGATGTCCTCGCGATGCGACACGTCGCACAGGTGGGTCGACACGTGGTCGTCGTCGCCCACGTGCGGTCGGGCGAGGCGGGCGGTCTCGGCCAGCCCGGCCTCGTTGACATCGGCGAGGGCCAGGCGCGCCCCGCGCTGGGCGAGGGCGAGTGCGGTGGCACGTCCGATGCCGCTGCCGGCACCGGTGATTGCGGCCGTCGAACCCGAGATTGCGGTCACGACGGATCCGCGGAGGGGTCGACGGCGACGGTCGGCGTGTCGACCAGGAACGCGCTGCGCAGCGACCGTGATGCGTCGGGAATGCGATGGACCTCGTGCAGGCTCGCGCCGGGAACGATCCGCGTGTGCAGATGCGGTGTGCCCGCGGCGGCGTCGCGTTCGACGGCCGGTGGGTGTTCGCTCCACGCCTCGGCGAGCCCGACGAGGCTGGTGATGGTCGCGAACCCGGCGCGCAGGAGCGTCTTGTCGCTGTCGGGTGCGAACTCGGGCTCGTCGGCCTCGACGTCGAAGTTCAGGCGACCGTCGTCGCCGCGCTGGATCGCGGAGCGGGTCTGGCCGAACGTCGCGAGGCGGGCCCATCGCACCTCGATCTCGTTGCGCGGCCGCGCCGGAACATTGAGGTTCAGGACGGTTCGCTCGGGAGCCTCGACAACGAGCGGCAGCAGCTCCACCGCCAGTTCGGCCGCGGAGTCCCAGAACCACGTGACGTCGGTTCCGGGCGGCACCCACTCGTTGCCGGAGGTCGCGGCCACCGAGACGGCGAGCCCCGATCCGCCGAAGTTCTGTGCGGTCAGCGCGGCGCCGACGGTCCCGGAGTGCAGGATCGAGTTGCCGGTGTTGGCGCCGGCGTTGATGCCCGACACGATCAGGTCGGGCGCAGGGCCGAAGGCGCCCAGCCGACCGAGCATCACGGTCAGCGCGGGTGAACCGCTGACCGCCCAGGCCTCGACGCCCGGCGCTCCGTCGATGGTCACGAGTTCGGATCGCACATCGGCGATGGCGTCCCACCCCTGGAGGGATGCGCCGGCGCCGCTCCAGTCGCTGTCGGGGGCGATCACGACCACGTCGTGTTCGGTGCGGGCGAGATGGCGGACGAGCGTTTGGAGACCTTCGGAGGTGATGCCGTCGTCGTTGGTGACCATGAGGCGCATGGCCTCACCGTAGGCGCGGCGAGGGCCCGGCCAAATCGCCCGGCCGGCCCCCCGTCGTGTCTCCCCCGAGTTGCGAACGTGTCGCTCACCGCCAGACGACCGCAGGGAGCGTATCTGCTACGCCGCGCGTCTGTCGAGGCGCTCTGAGTGCAGGTCGGTGGCGAAAGATGTTCACGCAAGTATGTCGAGGGGTTCATCCGGCGACGCGGAACACCGTCATCGACCGGTTGATCGTCGCCGACGTCACTGGTACCGTCGCCCTTGGTCGTCACCCCATTCTGCGTACGAGGCGGTGTGCAGGGGGGAGCGGAGGCGGCTGCTGCGCCGAAGGCGGTCTTGGGCGCGCACAACAAGCGGGAGATGTTGAGATGACGAGAAGTCGTACGCGACTTGTGGCGTCGGCCGGTGCGGTTGGCGTGTTCATGGGCGGCCTGGCAGGCGGCACCTTGGCGTGGAGTCAGGCCCCCGCCCAGGGTGCCGCGGCCGATGTGGTGCCCGCCGCCGACGCCGCCAATGACCCGGCGGGAGCGGCGGCCCCGGCCGCCGCGGTGCTCGCCGCCGACACGCTGGCGCCGCCGACGCCCGAGAACGTGACGGGTACCGCCGACACGACGTCGGTCACCCTGAAATGGTCGCCGGTCGAGGACACGTCGCTGACGGGTGGCGGGGAGCCGTCGGGCCTGAGCGGCTACCTGATCCATCGCAACTGGGAGTTCCTCGCCTTCGTGCCCGCCGGCACGACGACCTACACCGACAACGCCGCGCCCGGGCTCTACCGCTACGAGGTCCGTGCGATCGACCTGTCGGAGAACATCTCCCAGCCGTCGCCGAGAATCCGATTCCGGGTCGGTGATCACGACACCACGGCACCCAACGCGCCGACCGCAGTGAGCGCAACGGTCGCCGGCGATTCGGCCACCGTCACCTGGACCACGTCGACCGATCTTCCGGCCGACACGGGCATCGGCATCAGCGGATACCTGATTCACGAGAACGGCGAGTTCCGCTCGTTCATCCCGAAGAACCCGGCGCTGCCGCGTGACGGGATCGAGCAGATGACGTTCGTGCAGCCGCTGACGGCAGTCGGAGACGTCACGCTCGAGGTGCGAGCGGTCGATCTCGACAACAACTACTCCGCGCCGATGAAGGTCGTCGTTCGACACTGAGATCGGGCGCAGTTCGGCGCACCAGCGTGCGTTCGGGCCAGCGGATCGGGTCCCTCCAACCCGCGGTGGGGGTGGCCGGCGGCAACGCCGGTTGCCCCCACCGGCGCGTCCGGGCTCAGAGCCCGTCGCCGAACGAGCGTGGGTCGTCGAGCGGCTCGACGTGGATCACCACCACGAGATCGGCGACGACGGCGCGCAGCTCCGCCTCGAGCGCCTCGGCCAGATCGTGCGATGCCTGCACGGTCATGTCGCCCGGTACGAGCAGGTGGAACGACACGAATCCGCGTCGGCCCGAGCGTCGGCTGCGAAGCTCGTGGAACCGGACCGAATCGTTGGCGTGGCCGGTGAGCACACGCTGCACGGCGGCGAGCTCGTCGGGTGGGAGCGACGCGTCGAGCAACCCCTGCACCGAGCGTCGGATCAGCACGATTCCGGCGACCACGATGTTGGCAGCGACGCCGAGCGCCACCAGCGGATCGAGCCATTCCCAGCCGGTCACCGCGACCAGGCCGACCCCGACGAGCACACCGACCGAGGTCCAGACGTCGGTGAGCAGATGGCGTGCGTCGGCCTGCAACGTGATCGACCGGTGCGATCTCCCGGCCCGGAGGAGCACCCACGCGACCGCTCCGTTGACGGCCGCCGCGACGACCGACACGGCCAGGCCGACCCCGAGCTGTTCCACCGGCGTCGGGTCGATCAGGCGCCGCACCGCGGTGATGGCGATCGACCCCGCGGCGACGAGGATCATCGTTCCTTCGATGCCCGCGGACAGGTACTCGGCCTTCTCGCGGCCATACGGGTAGTCGTCGTCCGGCTCCTTCGCCGCGGCGCGCAGCGCGACGAAAGCGAGCACCGCTGCCACGAGATTGACGCCCGACTCGAGTGCGTCCGACAGCAGCCCGACCGAACCGGTCAGCCCCGCGGCGACTCCCTTGAGCGCCATCGTGGTGAGCGCCGCGGCGATGGAGACGAGCGCGTAGTGGCTGAGGTCGCGCCGGAGCCGAGCGGCAGGTGGCGCAGACGGTCCGGCGCCGCCGGAACCTGCGTCGGTCATGTCGTTCGCCGCGGCGTCGAATCGCCCGGATTGGTGCCGGCGGGCACGGGTAGGGTCACGATCACCGATCCGCCGTCGGCGTCGACACGGACCGCCGCCTCGCCGCCGGATGTCACCGCGAGTTCGCGGACGATCGCCAGTCCCAGCCCGGTTCCCCCAGCCGGTGCACCCGCACCGCGCCAGAACCGGTCGAAGGCCCGCTCGGCCTGTTCGGCGGTGAAGCCGGGCCCGTCGTCGTCGACCCTCAGCGTCGCCGACGGGCGGCCCTTGGACGTGTGTCCCCCCGCCAGTTCGACGCGGATCGAGCCGCCGTCGGGCGAGGCGTCGAGAGCGTTCGAGATGAGGTTGTCGAGGATCTGCTCGACCGCCCCGTTCACGGCGAGCGCGCACCCGGCGCTCCCGTGCGTCGAGAGCGTGATGCCACGTTCCTCGGCGAGCGCCGACCAGGTACGCACTCGCTCGGCGGCAGCGGCATCCAGGTCGACGGGTACCGCGGTCGCGGTGCCGGACTCGATCCGCGCCATCGCGAGCAATCCGTCGACCAGCGCATTGAGCCGATCGACCTCGGCCAGCGCGGCGTCGATGTCTCCGGCGTCGTCCCCGTGGCCATGGCCCCCTGAGGATCCGTGCCGGGGCGCGTGCTCGCTGTCCGCGAGTGCGTCGAGGCGGAGGCGCAGCGCCATGAGCGGCGTGCGCAACTGGTGCGATGCGTCCGCCACGAACGCCCGCTGGAGCGACACGAGCCGTTCGATGCGCTCGGCCATCGCGTCGAATTGTCCGGCCAGTCGGCGGACCTCGGGGGGACCTTCCGATGCGGGCGTTCGGGCCGTCAGGTCGCCGGCCGCGAGCGCATCCGCCACGTCGCCGAGTTTGCGGAGCGGGCGATTGATCCCCGAGGCGATGAACCACGAGACGAGTGCGGCGAGCATCGCCACGATCGCATCGAGCGCCAGGAGCCGGCCCCAGACCGAGCGCGCTCGCGCGTCGATCGACGCGGCGGGATACGTCACGCGGACAGCCCCGAGCGTGGTGTTCTCGTGGATGATCGGCACGGCGACGTAGACCAAACGAGCCCCGAGGGTCGTCGAGGTCCGGGTGCCGGCGAGCGACCGCCCCCGGAGCGCCGCGGCGATCTCGGGCCGGTTCGAGAAATCCCGGCGGTCGATCGGCGCCGAGGCGGTGGCGCGCCCCGCCGAGTCGGCGATCGCGTGGCCGGTCTCATCGACGACGACGGCGCGTCCCCCCGTTTGGCTCGCGAACGCTGTGGCGAAGTGCTGGATGTCCTCGACCGTCAGCCTGTCGTCGATCGGATGGTCCTCGAACGCGTCGTCGACCGACGCGGCGAGCACGCGGGCATCGCGTTCAATGGCGGCGACCAGTCGGTCGTGCTCCTGCGCGACGAGCGCGATTCCCAGCGGTACTTCGAGCAGCAGCATGACGAACGCCGTCACCGCGAGGCACCCGGCAATGAGTCGACGGGTCATGCCGGTGGAACGAATCGATACCCCACGCCGCGCACGGTTTCGATCCACTCGCCGTGCCCCAGCTTGCGTCGCAGCGCGGCCATGTGCACGTCGAGCGTCTTCGTCGGTCCGTACCAGTGCGCGTCCCACACGGACTCGAGGATGTCGCGCCGGCGATGGGCGGCGCCGGGCGCGGCCGAGAGGTGTTCGATGAGCGCGAACTCCTTGGGCGTCAGCTCGACGTCGACCCCCTCGACGGTCACACGGTGACCGGCGATGTCGATCACGAGCTGCCCGAAGCTGCGCGTGGCGGGCTCCGCTGCGGAGTCGCCCGAGCCGCCGCTGCGTCGCGCCACCGCACGGATCCGGGCGACCAGTTCGCGTACCCCGAATGGCTTCACCAGGTAGTCATCCGCGCCCATCTCGAGCAGCACCACGCGGTCGACCTCCTCGCCCCGGGCGCTGATGACGATCACCGGAACCTCCGACGTTGCGCGCAGCCTGCGGCATACCTCGACGCGTTCCATGTCGGGGAGCCCGAGGTCGAGCAACACCATGTCGGCCCCGTCGGCCTCCCGGAGCCCGTCGGCTCCGGTGCCCGCCACGTCGATCGAGAAGCCGGCTCGGGCGAGGCCATCGGCCAACGGGCGGGCGATCGAGGGGTCGTCTTCGATGAGGAGGAGCCGCACGTGACACACCTTGCCGTATCGCAGAGGCGCGGGCGGGAACCTTTGCCGACACTTTGCAGCCCGCGGACCGTCGCCGAACCCGGGTGACCCTACCGTGACCAGTACCTCAACCACTGGAGGACGTCATGAAGCGCAACACAGCGATGGCCATTGCCGGCGGAGTCACTGCGACCGTCGCCGCGACCACCCTGGCGGTCGGCCTGAACCTCGGAATCATGAAGAGCGACGCGCAAAGTGGGCCCGGCACCTTCGACCCGGTCGCGACGACAACCTCAACATCCACCGTCGCCGTCCCGACGACGGTGGCCGACCCCGTTGTCGTCACCATGTACGTCGATGAGAACGGCAACCCCGTTCCGGACCCCGCCTCGGTGACGACCGCGCCCCCGGTCGTGCCTGCCACAGCTGCGGCCCGAAGCGGCAACGGTACGGGCTCGCCCACTCCGCGTTCGTCGAGCTCGGGTTCATCGAACCCGGAGCCATCCACCCCCGGTTCGACGGCGCCAGTTCCGACGACGCTGGGTTCTTCCGGGCACGATTCCGACGAGCACGATTCCGACGAGCACGATTCCGACGAACACGATTCCGATGGAGATCTCGACGATGACTGAGCCGGCGAATACACGCCGCGCCGAATCGCCGCGGCGAGGAAGGTCCCGGCCGGCGCGACGCGGTCATCCGGCGCTCGGAGGGCGCGTGCTCTCGGTCGGCGTCGCCGCCTCGGCGACCTTGGTCGTCACCTCGTACCTGCAGTGGGACGAGTCGGTGTCCGCCCGCGAGGCCGTGGCCAAGCACGCCGCCGCTCCCACCGGTCCCGCGGCGGCCGCGGACCCGACCACCGTCGTGAGCACAACGCTCGCACCGCCACCGCCGCCGCCAACCATCGTTCGGATCGTCGTGGTCACCACGGTCGCTCCCCGTGCGTCCGAGCCGGCCAAGTCGGCCGCTCCTCGATCGGCGTCACAGGCGTCTCGTCCGTCGTCACAGGCGGCGAGTGCGTCGCCGCCGGCAACCCGTGCGGCGCCGCCGGCGACGCAAGCGCCTGCGCCTGCGCCTGCGGCTCATGCCAAAACGTCGGGGAGCGGCGGGTGAACGGCCGGGCCGACGCGTGGTCGGGCCGCGTGATGGGTACGACCGCCTCGGTGATCGTGCATGGCGGTTCGGTCGAGGCCGGCGAACTGGCCTCGTGGTTGGCGGCGCTGGAGCGGCGATGGAGTCGATTTCTCCCCGACAGCGAGATCTCGCGGTGGAACAGCGCTCGCCTGCCCGACGACCGGGCCGGGGTCGAACGCGGGTGGTCGGCCGATACGCGTTCGCTCGTGGCGAGGGCCGGCGAGGCACGCCGGCTGACCGAGGGGCGCTTCGACGCCTGGGTCGCCGACCGGATGGTGGCGCTCGGCTATGACCGCACCTACCGCGAGTTGCCGAGCGAACGCCCTCCCGCGCTGTCGATCGTCGCCGAGGACGCCCATCGTCCGTTCGCCTGCTTCGACCCGGGGGGCCTCGGCAAGGGATTCGCCGCCGACCTCACCGCCGGCCGCGCGATGGACGCCGGGGCACATGGTGTGCTGGTCGAGGTGGGCGGCGACGTGGTGACCCGAGGCTGGGCACCCGACGGCGGCCCGTGGGTGGTCGAGGCCGAACGAAGCGACGGTGGCGCGGTTCGAATCGAACTCCTCGACGGCGCGGTTGCGACATCGGATCCCGACGTGCGGACGTGGACGGTTGGCAGCCGGCGCATCCGCCATGTCATCGACCCGCTCGACGGAACGCCGGTACGGCCGGTCGGCCCGGTGACGATCGTCGCCGGCGAGGGTTGGTGGGCCGAGGCGGTCGCAACCGCAGCCCTCGTTTCGCGATCGCGGGGCGACGGCTGGTTCGACGAGGCCCGCGCGCATGCGTGCAACGTGGAGGTGGTGGCAGCGTGAGCACGACTCATCTGTGGTGGTACCTCGCCCGCTCGTCGGGCCTGGTGCTGCTCGTCTGCGTCACCGCGACGATCCTGTGGGGCTTGCTGTTGTCGACGCGACTCATCCGGCGACGGTCGCTTCCGCGGTGGCTGCTCGACCTCCATCGCTTCCTGGGCAGCCTCACGCTCGCGTTGCTCATGTTGCATGTGGGTGCGCTCGTCGCAGATTCCAACGTGTCGTTCGACCTCGCCGACGTGATGGTTCCGGGCGCAAGCGCGTGGCGAACCGGCGCGGTGGCGTGGGGGATCGTCGGCGGATGGCTGATCGTCGCGATCCAGGTGACGTCGTGGCTTCGGCGTCGGCTGTCGCGTTCCGTCTGGCGGTGGGTGCACTGGAGCAGCGTGGTGGTCTACGTCGCGAGCATCGTCCACGCCATCCAGTCCGGGAGCGATGTGAACAACCGGATCTATGTGTCAGTTGCGGTCGTGTCGGGACTGGCCGTGGTGTTCGTGGCGCTGGTCCGGGTGGTCGAGGGCATGGCCAAGCGAGCGGCGCCGTCGACGTAGAGGCTCGTGAGGGTGTCCACAAGCTGCTCGCGCGGAAACGAGGCGTGTTGCAGCCACGCGTCGCCGGCGGCGAAGACCATGCCGAGCAACCCGTAGGCGGCGATGTGTACCGCTGCGTCGTCGGCGTCGGGGAAGGCTGTGCGCAGTTCGGCGGTGACATGCGACGCAAGTGCGGTGACGAGCGGAACCTGCGTCAATTCGGTGCCGCCCGACCGGATCGACTGGACGAGGAATCGGTAGAGCCGGGGCTCGGCGACCATGAACTGCGTGAACCGGTCGATGCCGGTCGACAGGTCGTGCATGTCGTCGATCAGTTCGGCCACGAGGTCGGCGGCGATCGCGTCGGCGAGCCCCGCCTTGTCGCCGAAGGTCTCGTAGATCAGCGGCTTGGAGACCCCGGCTGCGGCGGCGATGTCGCCGATCGAGGTGGACGGGCCGTGGGCACCGATGGTGGTTCGCGCCGACTCGACGATGCGACGCCGCTGGTCGTTGCGATCAGCGGCGGACTTGCGCGGGCGGCCGCGCCCGCGGCGTCCGGTCACCGGAGGGAGCCGACCATCTCTCCGGCGGGGCCGAAGAGCCGATCCACCCACCGCTCGAGCAGTTCGGGATCGTCGTGATCGTCGGGGTGGAAGTCGCGTCGGTGGTAGTCGCGGATCCGGCTCCACAGCGCCCGCGACACGAAGGGCGATGACCTCGACGCGCGCAGGCTCGCGAGGAGCGCGCGCGGGTGGCGCGCGTCGGGATCGCTCAGGAGCGATTGCACGGTGCCGACCGCGACGGCGATGAGGAAGCCGACGGTGGTCAGTCGCATCGTGATGCTGCGCAGCGCGTGGTTGCCGCTGACGAGTTGGTACACGTCGAATGCGACCGCCTTGTGCTCGAACTCCTCGATCGCGTGCCAGGTGAAGATCGCGCGGATCTCGGGTGCCAGCGCCATGCCCTCAACCGCCGGATCCGACAACAGGAGGTAGGCGAGGGTGGCGGTGTAGTGCTCGAGCGCGGCGGTCACAGCGAGGCGCATCGGTGGCGGCAGGAGCCGTCGCAGGGTGCGCAGCGCGACGGTGACGTTGCGGTCGATGGTCGCGGTGGGATACCCGAGGCGACCGAGCGCATCGTTGACCGCTCGGTGCTCGCGGGAGTGGATCGCCTCCTGGCCGACGAAGGCCGTGACCTGGCGGCGCAACCCGGGGTCGGTCACACGGTCGCGGTAGTGGCGCACCGAGTCGACGAAGAAGTCCTCGCCGGCGGGGAACAGGCACGACAGCACGGTCACGACGTGGCTCGCGATCATGCCGTCAGCCATGTAGTGGCGAGGGATGGAGGCGGAGTCGAAGTCAATGTCGACCCGGCGCACGGGGATCGTTCGTCCAGCGGTCGGCGTCACAGGTGCATTATTGCAACCCACGGTAGGAATATTCAATCCCCGGCCGCCGTTGTTCCCGGCGATGGCTACCAACTCGCCGAATGCGCGCCACGTGCTCACGATTTCGGTTGCGGTGCTGCTCGCATCCGCAGTGGCCTTCGCCGGCGGGAGCGCCGGTGCTCGCCTCGTCGGCATGCCCGTCCTCGCGTGGTGTGCGCTCGGTGCGTTCGCGCTCAATTGGGCCGCCTGGATCCACGCGGTTCGCGCCCGCACCGAGCGCTACTACGACCTCATCGGGAGCGGGACCTATCTGGGTGTCACGGCCTTCGCCGTGGTCGGCGCGGCCGTGGCCTCGCACGTGACCGCCGCTCACGCGGTGCTCGCCGCGCTCGTCGTCGCCTGGGCCGCCCGGCTGGGCACGTTCCTCTTCTCGCGTATTCGCCGCACCGGTGGCGACGGCCGGTTCGACGCGATCATCCCGGTGCCGCTCGCGTTCCTCGCGACGTGGACGCTGCAGGCCCTGTGGGTCGTGATGACCGCGGGCGCCGCGCTGGCGGCCATCGCCGGTGGCACGGAGCGGACGGTCGACGCGGCACTGATTGTCGGAGGGGCGATCTGGGTCATCGGGTTCGCCCTCGAGGTGGTCGCCGACGCCCAGAAGTCGGCGTTTCGGAACGACCCCGCGCACGCCGGACGGTTCATTGTCACCGGCGTCTGGGCGTGGTCGCGTCACCCCAACTACTTCGGTGAGATCGTGCTCTGGATCGGGGTCGCCGTGGCCGCCGCCCCGTCGCTGAGCGGTGCGCAGTTCGCCACGCTGGTGTCGCCGGCGTTCGTGGCGTTGCTCCTCACCAAGGTGAGCGGCGTTCCCCTCCTCGAACGTCGTGCCGATCGACGCTGGGGCGACGACCCCTCCTACCGCGAGTACCGCGACGCCACCCCGGTGCTCGTCCCGCGCCGGCCGCGTCGCAATCGCCGCTGATGGCGCACCGGGAAGCGCCGAATCCGCTGCCATGAGTCCTATCGTGAACCGATGCGCCCTGCACCTTTTCGCCGCTGTACCCGTGGCATCCGTGGCATCCGTGGCATCACCGGGGTCGCGTTCCTGACGACCGCCGCCCTGACGGCATCCGCATGCGGTGGGTCGGGTTCGATCACTCCGAAGAAGGGCGCCGCACGGGTCGCGCCGTCGGACAATGCGGCGCTGTGCTCGGCGCTCGTGGCATTGCCACAGGACCTCGAGGCCTACGCGGCGTCCGCGCCGAAGGACGAGCGAGCAGGGCTCGGCGCGATTGCCACGGTTCGCGATCTCATGCTCGAAGGGGTGACCGTCGACGGCGAACCGCAGACCTCGACGCAGGACCCGCCGCCGAACGTCGGCACCGTGCGAGCGGCGCTGACGGCTCCGGGGGTTCGTTCGTCGCTCGATCATCTCGTCTCCGCGACCAAGGGATGCGACGAGGCGAGCGTGGTCGCGGAGGCGGCCGCGTCATGGGCGCGTCTCGTGGCTGTTCCCAACGATGACGACTACTGCGACGCCGTTCGCTCGGCGATCGTCTCGGACGACCGACCGGCCCGCGATGTCGTCGACTCGGTCGTCACCGCGAGCCCTGCTGCGCACCGGCCCTTCTGGAAGGCCATCGCGCAGGCGGCGTCGGAATCGTTCTCGGATGTGTCGGAAGCCGACGGCGTTGTGCTCGCCCGGGATGCGGGAGGGGTCGGGTTGTACGCCGAAGACGTGTGCGGCGTACCCGATGCGTTCGTCAAGCTGCAACTGTTCGGGGCGTTCGCCGATATCGGGAGCAGCCTGGGCGCCGACGAGGGTGAGGGCGGGTTGGACGACGATCCCTCCACCTCCGAGCCCGCGCCGACCCATCCCAACGGCACCGCACCCGCGGCCGACCCCGCAGCAGCGACCGCGGCGCTTCCCGCGGGCTCGCCGATCACGTTCGAGGTCGCGACAATCGCCGTCGATGACGACGGCGAGGAGGTCGTGTCGATTCCGCTGCCCAAGGGCTGGGCGCCGTCGGGAGTCATCGGGTACTCGTCGAAGCCGCCCGACGACAGCGACCTCGGCTTCTGGACCGAGATCGAGGTGGACTCGGGGTGTGACGGCGTGTGTGAGGCGACCGACTGGCCGGCGCGGCTGCGCGGCCCCGACGGCGCCATGGCCGCAGCGCTCGCCAACGATGGGGCGACGGAACGCCCGACGGCCGACGGCGCGGGGGTGGTCGTCACGCACGCCGACGGGTTCGGTCGCCACGCGGCGGTGTTCCGCTGGAACAACGCCGCGTCCCGCTACTTCCGTTGCACCGCAACCGTCGACGAGGAGGCCGACAGCCTGTTCGATGCGCTGGTCGCCGCCTGCGAATCGGCTCGCGCCGGATGGCTCGAGCCGTAACGCCGAACTCGGCTGAGGCGGCCGCGCCCTGTCTCCGCGATTGCCCCGCGGACACCGCTGTCTCCACGGTCTCCACGGTCACCACGGTCTCCACGGTTCAACTGTGGAGAATGCTGGTGCTCGGCTCGCCGGTCTTCTCCACGGTTCAACTGTGGAGACCGCGATTGCCCCGCGGACACCGCGGAGGCGCTATCCGGCGACGGCCCACACGACCCAGACCCCGGCGATGCCCAGCGCGCACGCCGTCTGCACCAGCGATGCGCGCGCCATCGAGCGCAGGACGGTCAGCGTCGAACGCCACGCGGCCGATGCGTCGTGTGTCGTGCGGATGCGGGTCGCGAAGATCCCCATCGCGAACCCGATCGGTAGGCCGATGACCGGCAGGATCACCATGCCGCCGATGCCGAGCACCAGCGCGAACAGCAGCTCGACGCGCGTGAGCCCGACGCCCGCCGCATCCCGCTGCGGAATGCGGATGCCGAGGTAGGTGCCCAGCGCCGTGAGCGCCGTCGCGACGGCAACGGCGAACCACCCGAGTGGGCCGAAGCCTTCGACGAGCCCGTATGCGACCACGGCCGCCCAGCACAGCAGGAGCCCGGGCAGTATCGGCACGAGCGTGCCGAGCACGCCGACGCCGAGCGCGAGCGCAACCAGCACGACCGACATGGCGTCAGCTCGAACCGGCGCTCAGCCGGCAGCGGTGTTGCGAATCGGCAGCGCGTCGCGTGCGGGCTGGCCGCGCAGCGAACCGGCGGGCGGATAGTCCTCGGGATGGTCCAGGTCGACCGGCCAGAGCGGGAGCACCAGGGCCGACGCGTGCGCGCCCCCGTGGCCGACATCGTGCGAGGCGCCGGCCTCCACCGGCGCCTCGAAGCACCAGAACGGGTGGTCGCGGCCCGGCGTCGAGATCGAGATGCGCAGCTGTGATCCGGCACGGAAGACGTGTGCGAACGGGTGGATCGGCACACGGGTCCGCATCCACTCGCCGGGAACGAGCGCGTCGCGATCCTCGGGCGTGAACGTGTACTCCACCCGAAGGTCGCCGCTGAGCGTGGGGTCTTCGCGCCGATGCAACAGCCGATGCCAGCCGCTCTGCACGCGCTGCTCGTGTCCGTCCGAGCGGATCTCGGTGAGGGTGACCTGCACCGCGGTGTCGGCCGTGCCCGGTCGGATCCACAGCACCAGATGGCCCGATCCGGCGATGATCAGCGGGTCGGTCAGCGGGTCGGTCTCGTAGCGGGCGGCGGCCTCATCGGCGAAGCGGGTCCAGGCGATCGGAACGTCGGGGAGGATGAACCGATTCAGGTCGCTCAGCAGCTCCATCGAGTAGGCCAGCTCGCCTGCCTCGGGGTCGTCCACGTAGCGATCGGCACCATCGGTCGCGTCCGCCGTGTCGGTCAGGCGGCCGTCGCCGGCGAGATACCAGCTGCGGGCCACCGTGCCCGGCGGAGGAAACGACGTGGTGTGGATCTCGTGACGGTGCGCCGTCGCCGTGAGCACCTCGTTGCCGGCCCCGTTGTCGAAGAGGATCCGGATCGGGTCCTCGGTCAGGTACTGCGCCAGGGCCGCGTCGTAGTCGTCGCCGAACTCGGCGAAGCGGTCCGCTTCGAGCTCGGGGGAGAAGCCGAACACCTCGGCGAACTGCGCCGGGGCGAACATCCGGACCAACTCGTTGACCTTCGGCACGCGCTTGGCGACGAAGAACGAGAGGAACTCGAACCACCGCACGATGAGCATGGGGCTGTAGCCGTCGGGATGGTGCCCGTTGAACACGGTCGCCCGGAACACCGGGGAGGAGGTGAAGCGTTCGAGCATGGTGGCGAACCGGCTGCCGGTCTGCTCGTCCTGCCAGGCGCCCGTCAGGTACACGGGCACGTTGATGCGGTCGACGAGGGTCGAGATGCGTCGCGGTTCGAGCGACGGCCGGAAGGTGTCGATCGCCCGGCCGAAGCGTTCGAAGTCGAGGTTCTGACTGCGAACCCGCTGGTTCTCGCGGGCGATCTCGTCGCCCTCGTCGATGCGGGCCTGATCCCAGGCCTGCCCGCCCTGCGCGACCGCCTGATCGCGCATCGCCAGCCAGGCGCGGGTGAAGCCGGAGTTGTAGATGCCGCCCGGCCATTGCTGATGCCACAGGTCGTCGATGACCGAGAGGGGCGTGATGGCGGACAGGCTCGGCGGCTGCGTTGCCGCGACGTAGAGCTGGCTGATGCCCGGGTACGACAGGCCGACCATGCCCGGGCGGCCGTGCAATACCCACGGCTGACGGGCCACGGTCTCGACGATGTCGTAGCCGTCGGCGGCCTGTGCCGGGCTGAACACGTCGAACACGCCGCCTGAGCACCCGCTCCCGCGCATGTTCACCCCGACGACCGCAAAGCCGAGCAGGTTGGCCAGCAGCGCCCCGGCCTCGGGAACGCCGGGGCACGACGGCGTGTAGCCCGAGTAGTCGATCACGGTGGGCCAGGGCCCCTCGCCGTACATCGCCTCGACCGGGAACCGAACCATCATCGACAGCTTCACGCCGTCGCGCATGGTGATGTAGCCGTAGCCCTCGGAGAGTTCCTGGTCGTAGGCGCCGGAGTCGGGCACGTCGTGGACCCCGAGCACGTCGACCTCGGTGGGTTCGCCCCCGTCGGGTACCAGCCGGTACCGCCCGGGAGGCAGGGTGCGTCCGCCCGAGAGGGCGGCGGCGATCGCGTCGATCGAGTCGAAGACCGTGTGCTCATCGGGGAGGAAGATCAGGTGCGCGTTGCCCTGCTCGTCGGCGACGAGGGTCACCAACGGCGTGCCTTCCTGGTCGTGAACAGCGACCCGAGTGCCGGGTGTTGCATCGGTGATGGTCAGCGTCTCCACGCCGCCGTGGACGAGCATGTCGGTTCCCCCTGCTGGAGTCGGAATCAGCGGACGAACACCGGCTTCGCCGGCGTCGACCGAGTCGGGTCGTATCGGTAGTCGAGTTCGGTGAATTCGCGCAACGAGCGAGTTGAGCGCACGCGATTCGCCACGATCCAACCGGCCATCGCGCCGCGGGCACGTTTGGCGAAGAATGAGATCGTCCGCAGCTCGCCGGAGCGGTCGGGATCGAGGAATGTCGGCGTCACCACCGGAGCGACGAGCTCGTCGGTGCGCACCGCACCGAAGTACTCCTTCGACGCCAGATTCACCAAGACGTTCGAGCCGGGACTGGTGGCGAGCGCCTCGTTGAGCGTGTCGGTAATGGTCGAGCCCCAGAACTCGTAGAGGTCGTGTCCCCGCTCGGTGCGGAGTTGCGTGCCCATCTCGAGCCGGTACGGCTGAATCAGATCGAGCGGTCGCAGCACGCCGTAGAGGCCGGAGAGGATGCGGAGCACCTTGCTCGCGTGGGTGAAGTCGCGGGTGTCGAAGCGGTTCGCCGCGTCGAGGCCGATGTAGGTGTCGCCGGCGAACGCGAGGACCGCCTGCCGCGCATTGCGCAGGTCGAAGGGCCGGTGCCAGTCGAGGAACCGCTCGTGGTTCAGCTCGCCGAGCGCGGGCGAGATGTGCATCAGCTCACTGATCTCGTCGGGCGAGCGGGTGGCCATCACCTCGACCAGTTCGGCCGACCGGTCGAGCAGCTCGGGCTCGGTGTGGCGCCGCGTGGCCAACGGCGAGTCGAAGTCGAGCGATTTCGCAGGGGAGATCACGATCAACATGGGGTACCCACCACAGGCCTCGAGCGCGTCGGGCGGCGACGCGGCACCGGCGATCGTAGCGGCGAACTCCCCCCGTGCCGGCCGGTACAGGTGACACGTACGGCTCTAGGATCCGCGCGTAGACGACCAGAGGAGGTTCGTGATGGAGGTCTCGTCCCACGCAGCCGGAACGCCGAGCTGGATCGACCTGGGGACCCCCGACGTGGAGGCGGCGAAATCGTTCTACGGCGGCCTCTTCGGATGGGCCGCCGAAACCGACCCCCGGCCGGAGGCGGGCGGCTACACGATGTGCCGCTTGCGAGGGAAGGCGGTCGCCGGCTTGGGTCCGAAGATGAACCCCGGCCCGCCGTTGTGGACCACCTACATCACGGTCGACAGCCTCGATGCCACGCTCGCTGCGGTGGTCGAGGCGGGCGGCACGATCGTGATGCCGGCGATGGACGTGATGGATGCCGGACGCATGGCGATCTTCCAGGATCCGGCTGGAGCGTTCTGTTCGCTGTGGCAGCCGCTCGGACACATCGGCGCCGAGCTGGTCAACGAGGCAGGAACGCTGTGCTGGAACGAGCTGAGCGTTCGCGATGCTGACGCAGCGATCGCGTTCTACACCAGCGTGTTCGGCTGGACCGCGGCCACGAACGTCGTGTCATCGGAGGGGATGACCTACACCGAGTTCAGCCTCGGCGATCGTTCGGTGGGCGGGCTCATGCGGATGGACGACACGTGGCCGGCCGAGGTTCCGCCACATTGGATGGTCTACTTCGCGGTCGACGACTGCGACGCCGCGGCCACAACGGTGGCAGAGCTCGGCGGCGAGGTGTGCGTGGCGCCGACCGACATCGCTCCGGGCAGGTTCGCCGTTGTGGCCGACCCGCAGGGAGCCACGTTCAGCGTGCTCGCACTGAGCCCCGAGATGACACAGATGCAGGGCTGATCGCCCGCCCTGGTTGGGTCGCGTGCGGTGCGAGCGCGTCGTCGACGAGGTGCGCGATCCGGACGGCCGAGGTGGCCCGCCCGCGCAGAATGCGCGACGCCACGACGGGGCCGACGAGTCGGTCGAACATCGCGCTGACGTCATCGGGGCGGGTCGACAGCTCGCCCGCTGTGACCGCTCGCGTGAAGGCTGACGACAGGCGCCGCACCGCGCGAGCCGCGAGGCGGTCGCGGATCTCGCGCATGCCCGGATCGTGCTGTGCCTCGCTGAGCACGGTCAACAGGAGCGACCGTGCGAGCGGCTCTGCGAGTTCATCGTCGATGCGCTTCAGGTCGTCGCGGAGCCATACGTGGATGGGGCGCGCGGGGCCGTCGAGAAATGGGATGGAGATGTGCCCGAGCGCGTCGCGCATGAGGGCGGCCGGATCGGTCCAATGCCGGTACATCGTCGCCCGTCCGACGCCCGCCGCCTCGGCCACGTTCTGAAACGTGATCGCGGATGCGCCCTGTTCCTGGAGGAGTGCGGCAACCGCCACGAGGATGTGTTCTCGCGAGCGTGCGGATCGTCCCGAGTCCGTTGTCATGAACTCAGCGTATGAGACATCTTGTCTCAGCGGGAAAGTTGAGACAAGATGTCTCACATGGCTTCCTCACTCATCAACCGGCCGGCCGAGAGCTACCGAAGGACGGGCATTCTGTTCTCGATGTGCCTCAACCTGGTGCTGGTCGTGGCGACGGTGTCGGCGATCAATCTGGCGATGCCCGACCTTGCCGTGACGCTTAAGGCGTCGAACGGCGCGCTGACCTGGATAGCGGACGGCTACACGGTCGCCCTCGCCGCCCTGGTACTTCCGCTCGGTGCGCTCGGCGATCGCATCGGGCGGCGCAAGGTGCTCATCGCCGGGTCGCTCGTGTTCGGCGCCGCATCGCTGGCGGCAGCGTTCTCCTCGACGACCGGCGTGCTCATCGGTTGGCGCCTCGTGATGGGAGTCGGCGCGGCGATGATCATGCCGGGCACGCTCAGCACGATCACCTCGGCCTTCCCCGAAGACCAGCGGGCGCGCGGCGTGGCGACGTGGTCGGGGTTCGCGGCAGCGGGCGCGATCATCGGGCTCTTGGTGGCAGGGGCGCTGCTCGAGCGATGGGGATGGGAGTCGATCTTCGTCGCGAGCGCGATCGTCGCGGTCGCCGCTGGAGGTGCCGCATTCCTGCTGTCGCCGGAAACGAAGGAACACGACGCCGCCGGGCGGTTCGACGTCGTCGGCTCGGTCGCGTTGGCGTCGTTCGTCGGCGGCCTCGTCTTCGCCATCATCGAAGGCAACGAGAGCGGGTTCACGGCGACGCCGACGGTCGCCGCCATGGTGCTCGCGGCCGCGGGGTTGGTGACCTATGTGGTCGCCGGGCTCCGCAGCGCCGCGCCGCTGCTCGACCCGCGGTTGTTTCGACTCCGCGGATTCAGCGTCGGCGGCATGGCGATCGTCGTGCAGTTCCTGGCGGTGTTCGGGTTCTTCTTCGTGGGGCTGCAGTACCTGCAGCTGGTCCTCGATTACAGCCCGCTGAAGAGCGCCGTCGCCTTGGTGCCCGTCGCCGCCGTGGTGCTGCCCATCTCGCAGATCACGCCGATGCTGACGCGCCGCTTCGGCTTGGCCGCCGTGCTGACCGTGGGGCTCGGGCTCATGGCCGCAGGCGTGGCCCTGCTTTCCCGGCTGGTGGTGGACTCCGGCTACGTGCCGTTCCTCGTCGGGCTGGTGGTGGTCGGCGCCGGGGTCGGTCTCGCGAGTTCCACGTCAACCGCAGCCGTGGTCGGATCGCTCGGCCCCGACCAACAGGGGGTGGCGTCCGCCATGAACGACACGACCCGAGAGGTGGGTTCGGCCATCGGCATCGCCGTGATGGGCTCGGTGTTCGGCAGCCACTACCGCGCGTCGCTGCCGAAGGGCCTTCGCCTGCTCGACGGCAACCCGAAGTACCACGAGGTCGCCGAAGCGATCCGGCATTCACCGGCCGCAGGCATCGCCGTGTCCAAGCGGCTCGGGCCATTCGAAGGCGTGCTGGCGAAGCCGGTGCGCGTCGCGTTCATGGACGGCCTGTCGGCCTCGCTGGTGGTGGTCGCGGTGATCCTCGTGGTCAGCGCGGTGATGGCTGCGGTCGTCGCGCCCAGACGAGGCTGAGGAGCGCGAGGCCGGAGTAGAGCGTGTAGCCGACCGCCATCGGGGTGACCGACCGATCGATCAACGAGTCGAAGATCGAGGCCAGCAGCGCGCCGCCGGCCATGGTGACGAAGCCGTGAATCGCCGATGCCGAGCCGGCGAGCGCGCCCATGGGTTCGAGCGCGAGGGCCTGGCACATGGGCGTCATCAGGCTGAACATCGTGTTCGAGAACGCCACCCAGACGAACCAGACGAGCAGCGGTGGCCGGCCGCCGGTGGCGCTGAAGGCAGCGAGGCCCGTTGCGGCGAGCGCAAGCGCGGCGCACGATGCGACCAACACCATCGTGCGGGCACCGAATCGGCGGATCAGCCGAGCGTTGATCGTGAGGCTGACCGCAAGGATCGTGCCCGCCCCGGCGAAGATCACGCCGAACAGCGAGGCGCGGCCGTAGACGCGGTCGACGATTCGCTGCGAGCTCCCCAGGAAGATGATGAACGCGCCGGTGGTGAAGGTCTGCGCCGCCATGTGGCCGACCGCCGTGCGCGTCTTGGCGACCGTCACGAACGCTCTACCGAGCGCCGACACGTCGAGCGGCCGGCGATGCTCCGGGTCGAGCGTCTCGGGGAACCGGGTGGTCCACGCGAACGCCGTCGCGGTGACCAGGGTCGCGGCGCCGAAGACCGCTCGCCACGGACCGGCCGCGAGCACCGCCTGGCCGATCAGCGGGACGACGATCGGGCCGAGCAGGAAGACCGCCTGGACGGTCGTGACCACCCGCGCCATCCGATCGCCGTCGAACAGGTCGCGGGCGATCGCGAATCGCAGCACCGCCGGCGCTGCCGCGCCGAGTCCCCACGCCGCTCGCGCCGCGAGGAGCACGCCAAATCGCGGTGCCACCATCGAGGCGAGCGCGCCGACCGTGGCGAGCGCGAGGCCGACGCGCAACGTGCGTGTGCGGCCGAACCGGTCGGACGCGGGCCCGAACACGAGCTGGCCGGTGGCCATCCCGAGGAAGTAGGTGGTGCCCACGAGCGACACCCGGCTCGGGTCGGCGATCGACAGCCCATCCGCGATCCGGTGAAAGGCGGGCAGCGCAATGTCGACCCCGACCGCCATCGCCACCCCGAGGAACGCCAGGAACGCAATGGTCGATCGAGCGACCGGCTCGTCGCCGCGGGCGCCGGGTCGGGCGCCGACCGCGGCATCGGGCACTTCAGCGGGTGTCGAAGACAAGGTGCCTACTCGGGAACGGCGGGCGAAACGGGAGAACGGCGGCCGGCGAACGGTGGTCGAATTCCCGGTGAACGAGCCAGTGGCGACTCTATCGATGCTCGGTCGCGAACGGCTCGACCCGGTTCCAGACGCAGGGTTCGGCGGTGGATTCCCGGGCCGGTAGGGCGCGTTCGAGGGGCGAATCGCCCACCTAGGCTGGTCGGATGAACGAGCCGATCCGCCGTATCGCGATCTCAACCGGTGGCGGTGACGCCCCCGGGCTCAACGCTGTGATCTTCGCCGCCACCCTCGCCGCGCACGCCCGCGGGTGGGAGGTCGTGGGCGTCCGCGACGGCTTCAACGGTCTGCTGAGCCCCGAGCGCTACCCCGACGGCGGCCTGATCGACCTGTCCCGCGAGAAGGTGCGCGGGATCCTCGGCGACGGTGGCACCATCCTCGGCACCACCAACCGCGGGAACCCGACGCGGTTCCCGGTTCGCCAGCCCGACGGCTCGTACCTCGAGGTCGATCGAACCACCGAATTGCTCGGTCGGTTCGCTGTCACCGAGATCGACGCGCTGATCTCGATCGGCGGTGACGGATCGCTCGGCATCGCCAACCACCTCCACGAGCACGGGCTCCGGGTGATCGGGGTGCCGAAGACGATCGACAACGACCTCGATCAGACCGACGTCACGTTCGGCTTCGACACGGCCGTGTCCTTCGCTACGGAGTGCATCGATCGGCTGTTCTCGACAGCGTCCTCACACGGGCGCGTCCTTGTGGTCGAGGTGATGGGCCGCTATGCGGGGTGGATCGCGTTGAGTGCGGGCATGGCATCGGGCGTGCACGCCATCCTCATTCCGGAGATCCCGTACGACATCGACGTCGTCGCCGATCTGGTGCGCGAGCGCGAGGCGCGTGGGGCCAAGTTCTCGATCGTCGTCGTGGCCGAGGGCGCAGCGCCCGCCGGTGGGGAGCGGTCGGTGATCGGCAAGTCGATTGGGCAGGCCGAACGGCTCGGAGGCATCGGCGCTCGGGTCGCGACGGAACTCGAGGAGCGCACCGGCAAAGAGGCGCGCACCGTGGTGCTCGGTCATCTGCTGCGTGGTGGATCTCCGACGGCGTTCGACCGCCTGCTCGGGCTGCGGCTGGGCGCGGCCGCCGTGCGAGCGCTCGAGGAGGGTCAGCACGGGATGATGGTCGCGCTCGATCCGCCTCACGTGAAGTACGTGCCGCTCGCGGAGGCGACCCACCGGATGCGCTGCGTCCCTCTCGACAGCGACATCCTGCTCGCGGCGCGCGACCTTGGCATCACCTTCGGCGAATCACCCTGACCGCACCCATCACCCTGACCGCACCCTCCCTCGCCTCGCCCTCGTCCCCGAACTGGGCCGAATTGCCGACCCGTGGGGTATGTGGATCGGCCCAGTTCGGCGGTGGCCGTCGGGCCTAGGTGGCGGGCTCGGCGGCGGGCTCGGTGTCGGTGTCGGTGCTCCTCCGTACCGTCTGCGGGTCATGGGGAACATCACACGGATCATTCATGAGGTCGCGTCCACCCAAGCCGGTGCCGTCGCGTGGCGGCAGCTCCTCGCGGAGGGGGTGACCGAGCGTGAGGTCTGGTGCGCGGTCGCCTCGGGCCGGCTGCGGACCGCTGGCCACGGCACCTACATCGCCAACGGCTCGCCGGCGACCCGCTGGCAACAACTGTGGGTCGCCCACCTGCGTGCGGGTGAATCGTCAGTCGTCTCGCATTGGTCGGCCGCAGAGCAGTACGGCCTGGATGGGGTTCGTCCGAGCGAACCGATGGTCACGATCCCGCATCGGCGCGGCTCGTCGCCGGTCGGCGTCATCGCTCGGCGGACGCGGCGTTCGACCGAGTCCGACATTCGGCGGATCGACGGACTGCCGTTCACATCGCCGGCCCGGACGGTGGTCGATCTCGCCGGTGAGTGCTCAGTCGGACGGTTGGCCGTGATCCTCGACTCGGCGCACTTCGGTGGGCTCGCCCGCTATCCGGAGGTCGGCGAGGTGCTCCTCCGCGTCGGTGGGCGCGGTCGTCGCGGGAGCGGGACGCTCGCCGGGTTGCTCGACGGTCGTTGCGGCGATCCGTTGTCGTCGTCGCAGCTCGAGCATCACTTGGGAGAACTGATGCGTCTCGTCGGTCTACGGATCGGTGCGGACGCTGTCCGGCAGCATCCGCTCCCCTCGATCGGCGCGGTGTCGGGCACCGTCGATGTCTTCCTCCCGGCACCACAGGTCATCATCGAGGCTGACGGGCGGCGCTGGCACCAACGCCAGGCCGACATGAAGCGGGATCGGGAGCGCGACTTCGCCGCGGCGCAGGTTGGCGTCCTGACGATCCGCTTCTTGCACGAGCACCTCGCGAACGATCTGTTCGGGTGCGCCGATGGGCTTCGGCGTGTGATCGCCTCTCGCCTCTCGTCCGAACTGGGCCGATCTGCGTACGCGCTGGGTCGGTGATTGGGCCCGGTTCGGGAGTAGTGGGTTGGGCGCGGCTGAACTGGGCCGATCTACGTACGCGCTGGGTCGGTGATTGGGCCCGGTTCGGGAAGGGGGTTGGGCGAGGGGTCGAGGGGAGTTCCGGCGGGGCGGGGTGGATCGAGGCGACGGGGGACGGTAGAGTCCGAACTCGTGTTCGTCGAGCCAGGCATCGACAGCGAACGCACGCCTCGATGGGCGCGTTCGCTCAACCCGAGCCAGCTCGCCGCGGCCTCGCACGCCGAGGGATCGCTGCTCATCGTCGCCGGCGCGGGCACCGGCAAGACGGGCACGCTTGCGGCGCGGGTCGCCCGCCTGATCGACGACGGGGTCGCTCCCTCTCGCATCCTGCTCCTCACGTTCACCCGGCGGGCGGCACAGGAGCTGTTGACCCGCGCCGGGCAGTTGGGTAGCGGACCCGAGACCGACAAGGTGTGGGGCGGCACGTTCCACTCGGTGGCCAACCGCCTGCTGCGCATGCACGGGCGCGGCGTCGGCCTCGATCCGGCGTTCACGGTGATCGATCAGGCCGACGCCGTCGAGCTGTTCGGGCTCGTTCGTGCGAACCGCGTCGATACCTCGGGCGCGAGGTTCCCGAAGAAGGAGACGATCGCTGCCATCTACGACCGGGTCGTGGGAACGCAGCGGCCGCTCGGCGACGTGGTCCGGGCCGAGTTCCCGTGGGTCGTGGGCCAACTCGAGGCGCTGCCACCGATCTTCGAGGACTACACGCGCCGCAAGCGGACCCGACGGGTGCTCGACTACACCGACCTCTTGCTGTTCTGGCGCGGAATGCTCGCCTCGCCGGAGATCGGCGGTGAGGTCGCCGGCCGGTTCGACCACGTGTTGGTCGACGAGTTCCAGGACACCGATCCGATCCAGGCGGACATCATCCACCTGCTCGGGGATCACGGCTGCGTTGTCACCGCGGTCGGCGACGACGCGCAGTCGATCTACGGGTTCCGGGCCGCGACGGTTGCCAACATGTGGACCTTCGAGGAGCGCCGACCCGACTCGGCTCGCGTCACGCTCGAAGACAACTATCGGTCGATCGGGCCGATCCTCGACGTCGCCAACGACGTGCTGGCGCAGTCCGATCAGCACTTCGACAAGGTGCTTCGCCCGGTGCGCCGTGGCGAGCGGCGTCCGACGCTGACGGTTGCCCACGACGAGATGGCGCAGGCGCGTGTCGTCGCCGACACCATCCTCGAGCTCCGCGAGGAGGGGCTTGCACTGGCGGAGCAGGCGGTGCTGTTCCGCACCGGCTATCACGCCGACCTCCTGGAGCTCGAACTCGGCCGCCGCGATATCCCGTTCGTCAAGTGGGGCGGGCTGAAGTTCCTCGAGGCGGCGCACGTGAAGGACCTGGTCTCGCTGCTGCGGGTGCTCGACAACCCGTGGGACGAGCTGGCGTGGAACCGTGTGCTCCGGATGCTGAGCGGCGTCGGGCCGGCGTCGGTGCGCAACGCATTCGCCGCGATGGGCCTCGGCGACGACGACGAGCGCGCCCCGGCGATCATCGACCCGCTGACGCGATTCCTCGACGCCGAGATACCGCTGCCGTCGGCCGCCCGCGACGAGGCCGACTCGCTGCGAGATGCGCTGCGGACCTGCCGCGGCGAGGGAGGCGATGAGCCGGACGTCGCCGCGCAGGTCGAACAGCTCGGGCACTGGTGCGAGTCGGCGTTCGACCGGCGTTACGACCGTCCGGAGATGCGCGCCGGCGATCTGCATCAGCTCCAGGTCTCGGCGGCGGGGTACACCTCGCGCAGCCGTTTCCTCACCGAACTCACCCTCGAACCGCCCGCCTCGACGGGCGACCTGGCCGACGAGCCCCATGCCGATGACGACGTGCTCACGCTGTCGACCGTGCATTCGGCGAAGGGCTGCGAATGGGCGGCAGTGCATCTGATCCACGCGGCCGATGGGTGTTTCCCGGCCGACATGGCGCTGTCGACGAAGGATGGGCTGGAGGAGGAGCGGCGCCTGATGTACGTGGCGCTCACCCGCGCGCGGGACGTGCTGAACGTGTACGTGCCGCTGCGGTACCACCACACCCGAGGCACTGGCGATCGCCATTCCTACGCCCCGCTCAGCCGTTTCCTGTCGCCACTCCGGCATCGTTTCGACGAGCGTGCGGACGGGCAGCCCGGATCGCCCGACGGGTCCGGCGAGTTCCTGGGCGGCACCACTGTCACGGTCGCCGACGAGGTGGATTCGCTCAACGCCGGTCTCTGGCAGCTCTGACGCCGGCAGCTCTGACGTCGGCGTTCAGCGGCCGGCGTTCGGCGCGTCGGGTGGGGTTGCATCCGGACCCCGTCGCGTGAATGGCGTTCGCGCTCGGCGGGGCTGTCGCACTTTTCACGGCGCCATCTCGGGGGATGTGACAAGAATGGGCCAGCGGCCTCCGGGGGGTGGCTGCGAATTGGTCACGGTGCGCAAAGGGGTGTGGGGTTGGCGATGCGGCGAGGGGGGCACAGTGCGGTCGCAGCTGCGGCCGTGTGGGCGGCGGTCTCGTCGATCGCGGCGTCTGTGGTGGTGGCGCCGGCCGCACGCGCGCAGGACTTCACCGTCGGGGGAGCGAGCGCGGGCGCCGAGTCGGTATCGCTGACGGCGACGCAGGGTGGCACCGGCACCATCGGCTTCACCTTCGGCGTCACCTCGGCGAGCTATCGAGACAGCTACGCGAGTTCAGCGGCGAAGCCGCTCGATCTCGGGCTGCTGACCGTGCTGTTCGGCGAGGGCTCGCGCTGCATCGGCGAGACCGGGCCCGTGGCGTTGCCCGCCGCGTCGCTCCCGGCGGCGTTCGAGGCCAACTCGTTGCAGGGCGCCGGCGGCGGCAGCGCGGAGGGCGAGTCCTCGTACCCCGGGCTCTACGGTGCGACTCCGTCGGGCCCGGTGGGGCGTGGCACCGCTGCGGCCGCCGCCGCTCCGTCGGCGCGTGCGAGCACCACCATCCCGGTGGTCGACGTCGGTCTGGTGTCGGTGGCGAATCCCGTGAGCGAGACCGAGGTGAAGGTCGATGCCGGCACCCGGGTCGCGGTGGCGGAGTCGCGCGCCGACAAGCTGGTGCTGCTGGGCGGCGTGGTCACCCTCGATCATCCGGTCTGGCGTGCCGAGGCCCGGTCGGGTTCGTCCGAGGTGACCAAGGCGACCTTCACGACCAAGGGCGGCACGCTGTTCGGCCAACCCCGGACCGCCGCCGAGTCGGTGCGCGACCTCAGGGGCTGGGCCGACCTCATCAAGAACCTCGTCGGGTTCGTCGGCATCCGGCTCGACGTCCCCACCGCGTCGGTCGAGGACGGGGTCGCCGAGATCTCGCCGCTGCGTCTCGGCGTCGCCGATTCTCCGCTCGGAGCCGCGGTTGTCGCACCGCTGATGAGCCTGCAACTGCCGCAGGGCGACACGATCGAGGCGCTCCTGCAGCGGGAACTCGATCGAGCTTCGGCGGAGACGTGCAACAACAAACGGCTGGCGCAGATCATCGTGCTCGTGCTCCAGGTCCTTCGCGGGGTCGGGACCGCGGCCATCTCGGTCGGCGGGGCATCGGCCACCACCGACGACACCCCGCCGCCGCCACCGGTGACCTTCGCCCCGCCGGCGACCGACGCCCCGCCGTCGACTTCCGCCGCGAGCGATCGCTCCGGATCGGGTTCGGGATTCGGGCCTGTCGGATCGGCGTTCGGTAGCGGGGGCATCGGATCGGGCATCGGATCGGGAGGATCCGACGGGCCGCCGTTCGCTCCGATCGATCCGTCCACCGCGAACGTTGCGATGACGCCCGACGAGATCGCCGACGACGACGTGATCCAGTTCGCGTCGAGCGCTGTGCGACCGACGGTGAAGGTTCCCGGCCGAACGGGCGGCCCGGCGACGCCGATCGGCATCGCGCTCACGACCGCAGCGGCGATGGCGGTCGGCGCCGAGCGATGGGCGCAGCGTCGCCGTCGAAGGAGGATGCTGTGAGTACCCCACGCACACCGCGAGCACTCGGTGGGTACGGCCCGGCGGTGTTGGTCGGCCTCGCGCTAGCGCTCGTGTCGATCTATGTCCCGAGCGTGTCGACCGAGCGCGTGTCGACCGCCGCCGATCCCGACAGCGGACAGTCCGCCCTCGCTCGCGGCAACGGACGCGCCGCGGTCGCGTCGGAGACCACGATCGCTCTCGACGGACCGACCGGTGTGGCTGGGTCGACGGGGCCGAGTGGCACGTCGGGCCTGGATCCGACCGTGGCCGGGCCCGGCGGAGCGGCGAGAACGGGGAGCCAGGGCGCACCGGGCGTGGCGCCGGGCACGGTGAAGTCGTGTGGCGACGTCCAGGTGAAGGGCGATCCCTACTCGCCGCCGTGCTACCTCTGGGGCGGCGGCGACAACGGCGGGGCGACGGCCCGCGGTGTGACCGCCGACACGATCACGATCACAATTCGCGACGGCACCTTCGACAAGGGCGTGATCGATGCCATGTCGCGCGCTGCGATGCGCAACGGCGCGTCGAACTACCTCGCGGGCGAAACGCCCGAGCTCATCAAGGAGACGTTTCGAGGCCTCGTCGACTACTTCAACGCGAACTACCAGTTCTACGGACGCAAGCTCGACCTGCAGTTCTTCAACGGGAAGGGAGAGCTGATCGAGGAGGTTCTGGGCGGCTCTCAAGAACGCGCGCAGGCCGACGCGATCACCGTCGCGAACGAGATCAAGGCGTTCGCGGACCTGAGCGGCGTGTCGCCGCCCTATGCGGATGCGCTGGCCCGACAGAAGGTGATCGCCGTCGGAGCGCCGTACATGTCCAAGAGCTGGTTCCAGGCCCGACGACCGTATGAGTGGAGCTGGTTCGCTGACTGCAACACGCTGGTCGACATGTCGACGAGCTATTACATCGCGCGGCTCGCCGGTCGCCCGGCGAACCTCGCCGGTGGGGCGCTCAAGGGCCAACCGCGCCGAATGGCGTTGGTCGCTCCCGACTCCGACTGGTTCCAGGACTGTGTGGCCGCCGGACCCGAGCGGGTACGCGCCGCCGGCTTCGCCGGGGAGGCGCAGGACGACGCCTTCACCTACCGCCTCGACATCAACGCCATGGCGCCGCAGGCGTACTCGATCATCCCGCAACTGGTGTCGCGCAAGGTCACGACCGTCGTGTGCGCGTGCGACCCGCTCATGTTGATGTTCCTCACCGGCAAGGCGCGAGAGCAGGGCTATCAGCCGGAATGGGTGTCGACGGGGCTCGCCTTCGTCGACCAAGACCCGGTCGCGCAGCTCTTCGAGCAGTCCAACTGGGACGGCGCGTTCGGCATCTCGTTCGCCGGTGCGCCGCCGGCCGCGAACTCCGGGCCGGGTGCCCGGGCGTTCGCGAGCACCCGGCCCGGCAAGGTGCCGTCGAAGACGGTGGAGGCGCTCTTCCACCAGCTGCAGGTGTTCGCTGTCGGCGTGCAGATGGCGGGGCCGAAGCTCACACCGGAGACGTTCGAAGCGGGCATGTTCAAGTACCCCACCCGGTCGGGCCCGGCCGGCACCTGGACCTTCGGATCGGGCGACTACACGGCGACCGGCGACGCGCGCGAGGTCTATTACTCGGCATCGACGCCATCGACCCAGGCGGGTGGCCGCGGCTCGTGGATCGACCCCTCGGGCGGGCGATCGCGCTACCTCCCGGGGCAGTTCCCCACCGGCGACCCGGTGAACGGCACGTGACGGCGTTCGCCGATCGGCTGCCGGGCTCGTTGCGCGGCGCCGTGGTTCCCCGATGGCTGCCGGCCGTGCTCGGTGCCCTGGCGTGGCCCGCCGGGGCGGTGCTGCTCCCCAACGGTGCGCCCGCCGGCGTCGTGCTCATCGGTGCGATCCTCGGATCGGCATCGGCGCTGACAGCGGTCGGCCTGGTGCTGGTGTGGCGCTCGGCGCGACTCGTCAACTTCGCGGTGGCGGCAATGGGCGCCGCCACCGGCCTGTCGGCGATTCGGCTGCACACGGCCTGGGGATGGCCGTACCCCGTCGCTCTGGCGATCGGTGTGATCGCCGGCACGGTCACCGGCGTGGTGGTCGAGTTCGCGGTGATCCGGCGTTTCGTCAACGCGCCCCGCCTCGTCGCGACGGTCGCAACGCTCGGTCTCGCGCAGCTGCTGGGCGGGGTCGAGTTGCTGGCGCCGCCCGCGATCTTCGGCGACAACACCGGCGACCCAACGGTCGGAGGGTTCGAGACGCCGCTGTCGCGGTACACGTTCCGCGTCGGCGCGCACCTGCTCGACGGTAACCACGTGTTGATCGCGATCGCAGCGCCCCTGATGGTTGCGGCCTTGTGGTGGTTCCTGCGACGGTCGCTCGTGGGGACCGCGATTCGTGGCGCGGCGCAGAACCGCGACTGGGCCCGCCTGATCGGTATCGACGTGGCCAAGCTGTCGCTCGCCGTGTGGTCGGTGGCCGGGGCGTTCGCCGCCGCGACCTATCTCCTCCAGGCGCCGTTCGTCGGCACGTCGCCCCAGGCGACGGCGGGTCCGACGGCCCTGATGATTCCCTTGGCCGCGGCGTTGGTGGCGCGGCTGGAGTCGATCCCGGTGGCCTTCGGCTCGGCGATCGGCCTCGGTGCGCTCGACCAGGTTGTCCGCTGGAACGCCACGCGTACCCCGGCGCTGTCGGATGTGGTGATCCTCGGCGTGATCCTGCTCGCCTTGTCGACTCGCCGAGGTCGCCAGGCGCGCACCATCGACGACGGCGGCATGCGCATCCTTCCGCCTCGCCGGCGCACCGAGCGGCGCTGGTCGCCCGAACTCCTCGGCGCCGCGCAGGTGGGTGCCGTCGGGTGCGCGCTCGTCGCCGCGGTCGCGATCCCCCGAGTGATCGGCGATTCCTGGGCGTACACGTTGGCGATCGCCGCGGTCTGGGCGATGGTTGCGGTCAGCACGGTGGTGGTCACCGGATGGACGGGGCAGCTGTCGCTCGGCCAGTTCGCGTTCGTTGGGCTCGCCGCGACGGTGGCCGGAAACCTGGTGGAGCGCCGCGTCGACTTCTTCGTCGTGGTCGCCGTGGCGGCGGCGACGGGCATGGTCGCCGCAGCGGTGGTCGGGTTGCCGGCGCTGCGGATTCGCGGCCCGTTCCTCGGTATCGCGACGCTCGCGTTCGCGCTCGCGGTCGACAGCTACCTCCTCAACCCGAACTACTTCCCCGACCTGCTGCCCGACAGCCTCGACCGGCCGGTGCTTCTCGGTCGTTGGACCCTGGAGTCGGAGCAGAACCTGCTCGCGGTCACGCTCGTTGCGCTGGTCGGGGCGGTGGTCGCCGCTGCGAGCGTGCGTCGCTCACGCTCGGGGCGCCATCTCCTCGCAGCCCGAGACAACCCGAACGCACTGGCGGCGCAAGGAGCCAGCTCGCGTATCGCCGCGTTGAAGGGATTCGTCCTCTCCGGCGCGATCACGGGTGTGGCGGGAGCGCTCCATGTGCTGTTGCTGCGCGGTGTGCGCGTCGGCACGTATCGCCCGGCGGTCTCGGTGGAGAGCTTCGCGTCGACCACGATCGGCGGGCTCACCTCGCTGTGGGGATCGGTGCTCGCGACGTTCGGTCTGCGGGCCGCCTCCGACGCCATGTCGGCCGAGGTGCGGCTCGTGACGATGGGTGTCGGCGTGTTGCTCGTGCTGTGGCTTGTTCCCGGTGGACTCGCGGCACTCGTGTCATCGGGCTTGCCGAAGGCGTGGCCTGGATGGCTCCGCCGCGGCGGACGCGACGCTGCCCCGACGGCGGGCACGACGCCGGTGGCGACGGCGGGCACGACCGATGCTGCGCTCGCCTCGGCCGGGCTCGATGTGGCCTTCGGGCGGTTGCAGGTGCTCTTCGACGTGGACATCACCGTTGCCGAGGGCGAGCTGTTGGCGCTGCTCGGCACGAACGGGGCGGGCAAGTCGACGTGGTTGAAGGCGGTGATGGGCCTGGTTCCGTCGAGTGGCACGATCGCCGTCGGCGGCGAGCGGGTCTCGCCGGTGCCCGAGGCGATGGTCCGATCGGGTGTTGCGCTCATGATGGGCGGCGCGTCGACCTTCGCGGAGCTCACGGTCGACGAGCACCTGCGGCTCGCCGGGTGGACCCGTCGCCACGACCTGGCTGCGCACGCCGACAACGTTGCCTCGATGCTCGAACGATTCCCCGCGCTCGCCCGGCGCCACGACAGCGCGGCGGGCAACTTGTCGGGCGGCGAACAGCAGCAGCTCGCCCTCGCCCAGGCGCTGCTGCTGTGTCCTCGGGTGCTCCTGATCGACGAGCTGTCGTTGGGGCTCGCGCCCTCGATCGTGGGCGAACTGATCGCCGTGCTGCGGCGGCTCCACGACGAGGGCACGACGATCGTGATCGTGGAGCAGTCCGTCAACGTCGCGACGGCGCTCGCCGACCGAGCGGTGTTCATGGAGAAGGGACAGGTGCGATTCACCGGACCCACGAAAGAACTGGCGGAGCGGCCGGACCTGCTCCGATCGATCTTCTTCGCCGCGAGCGACGCCGACGACTCGACCGCGTCGCCGCCGGTGTCCCGTGTGGTGGTCCCGGCCGAGCCCTGCGCATCCGGCCGAGACGCCCACGACACCCGCGCTGTCCAGGCAGCGGGGATCGAGGCCGCGGGGATCGCCTGCCGGGGTGTCACCAAGCGGTTCGGCGGGCTCCTTGCCCTGCACGATGTGGACCTCGACGTTCGGCCGGGCGAGATCGTCGGGCTGATCGGCCAAAACGGAGCCGGGAAGTCGACCCTGCTCGACTGTCTCGGGGGGTTCCAGCCGATCGACGGTGGTTCGGTCGAGTTGCGGGGCCGGGATGTGACCGCGTGGTCGTCGTGGGAGCGGGCGCTCGCGGGTATCGGCCGGTCGTTCCAGGACGCCCGCCTGTTTCCCGCGCTGACGGTCGCGGAGACCGTCTCGATCGCCCGCGAACGCCACGTCGCGAATCGGTCCATGTTCGCCGATGCCTTCCGCCAGCCGCGCTCGTGGTCGGCCGAGGCGGAGACGGCCGAGGTCGTAGAGCGGTTGCTCGACGAGTTGGGTCTCGACCGCTACCGCGACGAGTACACGACCGTGTTGTCGACCGGCACGCGCCGGGTCGTGGAGATGGCGTGCCTGCTGGCCTCCGAGGCATCCGTGCTGTTGCTCGATGAACCGTCGGCGGGTGTCGCTCAGCGCGAGACCGAGGCGTTGGTGCCGTTGCTGCGACGGGTACGCGACCAGACCGGCGCCGCCGTGGTCATCGTCGAGCACGACATGCCCCTCCTGCGGTCGGTGTGCGATCGCCTGGTCGCGATGGCGTCCGGCGCGGTGATCGCGCAGGGCACCCCCGACGAGGTGTTGTCGCACCCCGCGGTGATCGCGTCGTACCTCGGCGACGACCAGGTCGCGGTCGAACGGTCGGGTGCGGGGCTCGTGCCGATCTGACCGCGCGGTCCTCCGTCGTCGCGCCGAGCCCGTCTGGGACCCATCGCGCCGATCGGGCGATCGGGCGATCAGCCGAGCGGAGGCCGGTCGATCAGGCGACCACGAACGCAGACGACAGTGCGGGTGCGGCGCCGTCGGTGGTGGCGACGCGTCCGTCCTCGACGAGCTTCTCGAGATGGGCGAGCACCGACGCTGCGGCGGGGAACCACAGCCGCTTGTCGTACGCCGCATACAGCACCGGGACGATGTCGGTGATGCGGGGGCAACCCGAGGTGACGGCGTCGAGCACCTGGCGTTCCCGGTCGAGCCGATGCGCGGCGAGCGCTGCGAGGTAGTTCCGCGGTGACTCGATGGCCGGCCCGTGCGTGGGGCGAAGCACCCGGTCGTTGCGGCGGAGAACCCGGTCGAGCGAGCGGAGGTAGTCGCCCATCGACCCGTCCGGCGGCGAGATCACCGAGGTGGCCCATGCCATCACATGGTCGCCCGAGAACAGCGTCGATTCCTCGGGAAGGCCATAGCAGAGATGGTTGGAACAGTGGCCGGGCGTGTGCACGACGTCGAGCGTCCAGCCGTCACCACGGATCGAATCGCCATCGCTCAGCGTCACGTCGGGAGCGAAACCCACGTCGTGCGCCTCGTGGCGGAACTCGTCGGGCACGGCGTCGAGTTCGGCGCGGAACCGATCGATGTCGTCGGGGCTGATGTGCTCGCCGAAGTCCAGGTGTTCGAGCCCGTCCTCGATCCCCGCCTCCGATGCCCGCTCGACGTGCGGGCCGAACCCGAACGTGGTCGCGCCCGTGCGTTCCACCAGCATCGACGAGCCGAGGGAATGGTCGGAGTGGGTGTGGGTGACGGCGATCCAGCGCACCCGTTCACCCGGGTCGAGCCCGGCGAGCAGGGCCTCGAGGTGCGCGGCCGACGGCGGCCCCGGATCGATCACCGCAACGTCGCCGTGTCCCACGATGAACGTCGCGGTGCCGCGAAAGGTGAACGGACTCGGGTTCGGGCACACCACTCGACGCACGAGTGGGGAAAGTCGCTCGATCACGCCCGTCGGCGGATCGAAGTCGAGGTCGTGGCGCAGCGGCGGTGCCATGTTCAGTGCGTCGCCTCGACGCCGAGCGCGCCCAGGTGGCGCTGGGTCAGGTGGCCGGCTTCGGCGAGCCACAGGATCGTGTCGCGCAGCGTGGTGCGCAGTTCGATGCTCGGCACGCCGAAGTCGTCGGTCGCGGGCCGCTGGTCGTAGCGGGCGTCGGGGTGGTCGAGGCCGACCGCCATGAAGGCGACCGTCTCGGCCGACACGGGAAGCTGTCGGTTGGTCCGCAGCGCCACGGCGTCGGCAAGCCGTCCGGTGGCGTCGAGCACCCCGCGAGACACAGGCAGCATCGGCAACCAGCGCCCGGTGAGCGCGGCGCACATTCGAACGACGTCGCGCAGTTCGGTGGGCCATCCGGCAGCGAGATACCGGCGCGGGCCCCGCCCGGGCGCGGTGGCCGACACGCAGAGCGCCGCCACGTCGCGCACGTCGATGAAGGGCATGACCGCGCCCTGCGGGATGGTGGGGAGACGCCAACGGAGGATGTCGCGCACCACGGCGACGGAGTCGGACAGCGTCGGGTTCGGATCGTTCGGGCCGAAGATGCCGCCCGGGTACACGGTGACCACCGGGTGGCCGGCGTCCTGCGCCTCGCGCGCGATCGCCTCGGCGGCGATCTTCGAGCGGCTGTACGGGCCGACCCCGGCAGACGGCGGCATGGAGGCATCGACGAACGGCGCGGGAGGCGGCTGGTACACGCCGAGGGTGGAGACGCACACGATGGCATCGAGCTCGGCGTCGATCGACGCGGTGATGATGGCTCGGCTCATCGCCGGGTTGACCCGCAGCATCTCGTCGCCGTGGCGCGGGTCGAGCGAGAAGAGCGCAGCGACGTGCACGATCGCGTCGCAGCCGGCGATGGCGGCACCCACGGACACGGGGTCGGTGAGCACGGCGCTCACCACCTCGATCCCGTCGTCGTGGTCGAGCCCGAGCATGTGGCGAACCCGGATCGCCTTGGCCGGATCGCGCACCAGCATGCGCACGCGGTGCCCGCGAGCCCGCGCGGTCGCGACGACGTGCGAACCGAGGAATCCGGTCCCGCCGGTGACGGCGAGCGTGCGGCCGGTCGGCTCAGAGCTCGATCCGGACACCGATTTCGACCTGGTTGGTGGCGTGCTCCGACATCGTCGCTGCATCGTACGCGGCCCTCGCCCGGACGGAGGCCGGACGAAACACGGACTTCACACCCAGGTTCTAATGCACTACATTAGAACCTGTTCTCGTTTTGCACTGCGGTGCTCGTCATCTGGAGGCTCATCCATGGAGTTCGGCCTGTTTCTCAACGGCTACCTGCCCGGCCCGGCGGCCCATGACCGCGACGCCGAGCACGCGATGCTGATGCGTGAGCTGCAGTACGCGATCCACGCCGACTCGTACAACTGGAAGTACGCGTGGTTCGGCGAACATCACGCGCTCACCGAGTACTCCCACATGTCGGCGCCCGAGGTGACCATCCCCTATGTGGCCGCCCGCACCGAGCGCATCCACCTCGGCTCGGCCATCATCAACCTGTCGCCGAAGGTCAACCAGCCGACCCGCAACGCCGAGCGCGTTGCGATGCTCGACCACGTCACCGGCGGTCGATTCGAGTTCGGCACCGGCCGTGGCGCCGGCGAGCACGAGATGCAGACGTTCGACCTGCACACGTCCGAGACCAAGGAGATGTGGGACGAGGTCGCCCCCGAGCTCATCCGCATGTGGGAGACCCGCGACTACGAGTTCGAGGGCCAGTTCTTCCGCGTGCCCGACCCGCACAACATCCTCCCGAAGCCGTACGGCGTCGGCCACCCGCCGATCTGGGTCGGCTGCGGCAACCCCGGCACCTTCAGCAAGGCCGGCGAGCTCGGCATCGGCGCGATCGCGTTCAACTTCGAACCCGTCATGAACCTGAAGGGCCGGATCGACGCGTACAAGGAAGGCATCTCGAACTGCACCGAGCCGCTCGGCGAGTTCGTGAACGACAACGTGCTGATGACCAACGCGGTCATCTGCCTGGCCGACGGCAAGCGTGCCCGCGAGATCGCGATGTCGCCGGGCCGCGGCTACCTCAACTCGATGGTCTCGCTGTACCACTCGACGATGCCGAAGATGCCCGGCGCCATCATCTGGCCCGACACGCCGCGCGGCCTGCGGGACGAGTCCGAGCTCGACTACGCGATCGAGGCCGGTTACCTGTTGTGCGGCACGCCCGACCAGGTGCTCGAGCAGATCGACAAGTACCAGGCGGTCGGTACCGACCAGCTCGTGTTCGGCATCCCGAACGAGGGCTTCGAACACGAAGAGGTGCTCGAGATGATCGAGCTCTTCGGCAAGCACGTCATCCCCGAGTACGACAAGGATCCGGTCCACCGCACGGCCAAGGCCCGCGCGACCGCCCAGCGCAAGCACCCGGAGTACTCCAAGCTGCCCGACGGGTTGCGGGCACCGACGGTGATCCCGGCCAACTCGCTGCTGCCACTGGAGGGCTGAGCTGGCCCCCTCGGGTGACGCGACTCGCGAGCGCCTGCTCGACGAGGCCGAACGGCTCTTCGCCCTCAAGGGGGTCGACGGTGTGACCACCCGGGAGATCGTCGACGCAGCGCGCCAGCGCAATGCGTCGGCGATCTCCTACCACTTCGGTTCGCGCCAAGGCCTGTTGTTGGCGCTGCTCGCCCGCCGCGGTGGCCCCGTCGACGACGAGCGGGGCCGCAGGCGGGACGAGCTCGGTGACGAGCCGATGGTGGCCGACCTGGTCGCGTGTCTCGTGGAACCGTTCGGCGAGCTGCTCGGCTCCGCGTCGGGTCGCTCGTACCTGCGGATCGTCGCGCAGCTGCGCGGCCGATTCGCGTCGTGGCGCGTCGAGTCCGACGCGGCGACCACGCATCACCTGGCCCGCATCCTCGACGCGATCGAGCAACGCGCGTCGCCCAACCCGGACATCGCGCGCGAGCGGGTGGTAGCGCTGATCATGCTGATGACGTCGTCGATTGCCGAGCGGGCGCGGCGGATCGACGACGGCTCGACCCCCAACTTGAGCCACGACGCATTTGTCGCCAACCTCGTGGCAATGTGTACGGCCGTCGTCGTGGCGGGTAACGGGGGGTGACCAGATGGTGTCGACCGAGGCCGAGGGCCGGGATGCGCGCGGGGCAGCACCGCGACGTTCGCTCCGGGTCGCACTGACCGTCCTGGCCTCGGTGGCGTTGGTGGGCGCCGCGTCGTGCGTGCCCCCGGTCGGCCCCGACCCGGCGACGATCGGGCCTTCGGGAGACGGCCAGGTGGTCGCGGTCCACCTGTCCGGTGCGTACACCTACGCCACCTCGGGATCACCGCAGGGCTCGAACCTGCAGGTGACGCGGGCCGTCGACGGGGCGGTGACCGGGGTCTCCGGAACTGTGTCGATTCCCGGGCGCGGCGCCGACGCGGCGCGCCTCACCCTCGACCTCACCATCGACACGGTGCTCGGCCTGGCCTCGGGCTCGGGCGAACTGGTCGACCCGGCGGCCGGCCTTCGGGTGCCCTTCGGGGCGCTGGCCTCGCCGGTACGCCTCGACGCGGATTCGATCTCGGGCACGATCGACTGGTTCCGCGCCTGGAAGTTCATCGAGTTCCGCCCGTTCCGGCTCGCGTGGTCGGTGAGCGACGGCACCGTCGCGGCTCCGGCGTCGCCGGCCGTGCCGGTCGCGTCGTCAGGCTCGCTCCGAGCGATCACCTACAACGTGGCCGGCCTCCCCGAGCCGATCAGCGGGTCGTCGCCCGCAACGCACAGCTCGCTCATCAGCCCGCTGCTGAACGACTACGACCTCGTGCTGGTGCAGGAGGACTTCTTCTATCCCGACCACATCGCCGGCGCGTTGACGCATCCCTTCGGCTCCGACCCGCAGAGCGTGGTGTGGGGCAGCGATCCGACGCGGCCGGACGCGATCGTCGGCAGCGGCCTTGAGCGGTACTCCCGCTCGCCGTTCACGGGGTACCGGCAGGTGCGCTGGCCGGGGTGCTTCGGCGGCATCCTGCCCCCGGGCGCGGCCGACTGCCTGTCGCAGAAGGGGTTCTCGGTTGCGACGCACACCCTCGCCGCAGGCGTGACGGTCGACGTGTACGACCTCCACGGCGAGGCCGGATCGACCGCCGAGGACAACCGGCTCTCCGCCGAGGACTACCGCTTTCTCGCCGAGTACATCGATGAGCACTCCGCCGGCCACGCCGTCATCGTCGCGGGCGACTACAACCTGCACCCCGACGAGGCAGACGACGCTGCCGTGCTTGCGCGGTTCCAGGTCGACGCGGGCGTGACCGATGTGTGCCGGGTCACGCAGTGTTCGGTCGACCCCGACACGATCGACCGGTTCCTCTATCGCTCATCGGCGACGGTGCACCTGGAGCCACGCGGTTGGGACGTGCCTGGGGCGCGCTTCTCGCGGCCCGACGGCACGCCGCTCAGCGACCACCGCCCGTCGACGGTGACCTTCGACTGGTCGCTCACACCCGGGTGACCGACGGCGTTCCGGCGGGCGTCACGCACGTCGCGTCGACGCGCGGCGGCGCATCGGGGTTGCGAACGTCGTCGACCACCACGAACTCGGTGCGCCACTCGCTCGGGGTCACGGTGCATCGTCCGTACCCGTGCAGCTTGACGTTCAGGTAGGCGATGCCGGGGAAGTTTTCGGGTGTCACGAGCTCGGCGCCGCCCGGCACGAGGTCGACCAGGCTCGACGAGGTGATCGAGGTCCCGACGAATTCCACGGCGACCGGCAGGCGCTCGCCGTTCCCGGTCTCGATCGCGAGCGAGCCCGCACCGGCGGAATGGATGTCGCCGGTCAGCACCACCACGTCGCCGATCTCGTGGTCGCGGATGAACTCGAGCAGGCGTCGCCGCGCCGCGGGGTAGCCGTCCCACTGATCGACGTTCAAGATCAGGTCGCCGAGCACGAGCGACGACATGACCGTCTGCTGCGCGATCACCTTCCAGCGGGCGTCGCTGTCCGCGAGGCCGTCGGCCAGCCAGCGCTCCTGGTCGGGGCCGAGCATCGTGCGCTCGTCGGCATCCATCCCGTCGCACGACGCCCGGTTCACGATCGCGTCGAGGCGCGAGTTGCACGCCTGGTCGGATCGGTACTGGCGCCCGTCGAGCACGAAAAACTCCGCGAGGTCGCCGAAGCGGACGCTGCGGTAGATCCGCCAGTCCGGACCGCTGGGCGGATCCAGGCGCATCGGCATGTGCTCGTAGTACGCCTGGTACGCGGCCGCGCGGCGGGATGCGAACTCGGCGTCCTCCATGTCGCCGTTGTCGGCGAGGTCGGCGTAGTTGTTCTCGACCTCGTGGTCGTCCCACGTGACCACCCACGGGCACGATGCCCGACTCGCCCGGAGGTCGGCGTCGCGGGTGTAGGTCTCGTACCGTCGACGGTATTCGTCGAGCGTCGTGAGGATGCCGTCGGAGACCTGGCGGACCGACGTCGGGGTGGACGGGTATTCGTAGATGTAGTCCCCGAGGAAGAAGACGAGGTCGAGTTCGTCGGCGGCGAGTGCTCGGTGGGCGGCGTAGTACCCCTCGGTGTAGTCCTGGCACGAGGCGAATCCGAGGCGGAGCTGCTTCGGCGAGGCACCGGGCTTCGGCGTGGTGCGGGCGCGGCCGATCGCGGAGGTGAACGCGGCCGATGAGAAGCGGTACCAGTACTCGGTGTCGGGTTCGAGCCCCGTTGCGTCGAGGTGGAGCGAGTGCGCCCATTCGGGAGCGGCGGTCACGATCCCCGAGGCGACCGGTCGGCTGAACGAACGGTCGGCGGCGACCTCCCACTTCACGTCGACCGGCGCGGTCAGTTCGGTGATGAGCCGGGTCCACAGGATGACCGACGTGGGTGTCGGGTCGCCCGATGCGACGCCGAGCACGAACGGATCGCTCGTGAGGGGCGACTGCGGGGTCCCCACCACGGCGGCGGTCGTCGAGGTCGCCGCGTCGGTCGGGTCGTCGGGTGGTGCGGTGTCGCGGCGCTTGCCGCTCCCGGACGCATCGGTGGTGGTCGCCTTGTCCGCGCACGACACCACCACGGCGCCGGTTCCCAGGCCGAGTGCGGTGAGAAAGGCGCGGCGGTCGATGGGGTTGTGCATGGGAGGAACCGTATCCGGTCGTATCTCATATGTGACATAGGGTGTCGTCGTGGAACCTGACGGAGTTCTCGATCGAATCGGCGGCCTCGTGCGCGACGCCCGGCGGCACCGCGGCTGGACCCAGGAACAGCTCGCAGGCGCGCTGGGATCGAGCCAGTCGGCGGTGAACCGCATCGAGCGGGGCAAGCAGAACGTGAGCCTCGCGATGCTCGCCCGCATCGGCGAGGTGCTCGACTCGGGCATCGTCACACTCGGCCATCCGGGACCGACGCATCTGCGGGTGCAGGGCGGCACGACGCTGCGGGGCTCGATCGACGTGCTCGCATCGAAGAACGCGACCGTGGCGCTGCTGTGCGCCTCGCTGCTGACCACCGGCAAGACCACGCTGCGCAAGGTCGCCCGCATCGAAGAGGTGCACCGGATCATCGAGGTGCTGCGAAGCGTTGGCGTCGAGGTGAACTGGCTGAACGGCGACCGCGACCTCGAGCTGATCCCGCCGGCCGAACTCGACCTGTCGGCGCTCGACGTGGTCGCGGCGCGGCGCACCCGCAGCGTGCTGCTGCTGCTCGGTCCGCTCCTGCATCGGCACCGCCACTTCGAGCTGCCCTACGCCGGTGGCTGCCAACTCGGCACCCGCACGGTTGAGCCGCACCTCCAGGCGTTGCGGCCCTTCGGCCTGTCGGTCGAGGTCTCGGACGGTCTGTACTCGGCGACCGTGCAGGCACGCCGACCCGACCGTCCGCTGGTGCTGACCGAACGCGGCGACACCGTGACCGAGAACGCGATCATGGCCGCCGCGCGCACCGACGGCGTGACGATCATCCGCAACGCCAGTTCCAACTACATGGTGCAGGACCTCTGCTTCTTCCTGGAGTTGCTCGGCGTGAAGGTCGAGGGAGTCGGCACCACGACGCTCGCGATCCACGGCATCGGCGAGCTCACCGGCGACATCGACTACACGCCGGCCGAGGACCCGGTCGAGGCGATGTCGCTCATCACCGCAGGCCTCCTCACCGACTCGGCGATCACGATCCGTCGAGCGCCGATCGAATTCCTCGAGGTGGAGCTCGCCGTGCTCGAGGAGATGGGCCTCGACTACACCCGCAGCGAGGAATACGCCGCGGTCAATGGAAAGACGCGCCTCGTCGATCTCGATATCCGGCCGTCGGAACTGCGCTCGCCGATCGACAAGGTGCATCCGATGCCCTTCCCCGGTCTCAACATCGACAACCTGCCGTTCTTCGCCGGCATCGCTGCGGCAGCGCACGGCACGACGCTCATTCACGACTGGGTGTACGAGAACCGTGCGATCTACCTGACCGACCTCGGGCGGCTCGGGGCGCGGGTCACGCTGCTCGATCCGCATCGGGTGCAGGTCGAGGGCCCGACGCACTGGTCGGGAGCCGAAATCGGCTGCCCGCCTGCGCTGCGACCGGCTGTGGTGATCCTGTTGGCGATGCTCGCGGCGAAGGGAACCTCCGTGCTGCGCAACGTGTACGTGATCAACCGCGGGTACGAGGATCTCGCCGATCGCCTGAACCAGATCGGCGCGCAGATCGAGACGTTCCGGGACATCTGAGGTGGGTGCCGTTGTCGCCTCGGTAGTTGCGCTGCCGCGCTGGTCGGCGCTCGTGTCCTTCGCCTCGGTCGCGGCGGTGATCATCGCGGTGCCGGGCCCGAGCGTGCTGTTCGTGATCGGTCGCGCCGTGAGCGTGGGGCGACGCGCCGCCGTCGTGACGGTGTGGGGCAACGCGGTCGGCGTGTTTCTGCAGGTGTTGGCCGTCGCCGCGGGGATCGGTGCGATCGTCGAGCGGTCGGCGACGGTGTTCACCCTGGTGAAGACGGTCGGCGCGCTCTACCTGATGTGGCTGGGCGTGAGCGCGATCCGCCATCGACGCGGGGCCGAGCCGCAGAACGAGCCGGTGGACGACGCGGCTTGCTCCGACGCGGCTCAGGCCGACGCGGGATCGGGCGACGCCGGGGTGGCCCGCGCCAGGGTGCTCGCGGCGACGCCGCGGCGTTGGTTCCGCGACGGCGTGGTGGTCGGGGCCGCCAATCCGAAGTCGATCGTGTTCTTCACCGCGATCCTGCCGCAGTTCGTCGACCGCCACGGCCCCGTGCCGGTCCAAATGGCGGTGCTGGGCGGCGTGTTCGTTGCGATCGCGCTGGTGCTCGACACGCTGTGGGCGCTGGCGGCGGGCTCGGCTCGGCACTGGTTCGCGTCCGAGCCCCGTCGGCTCGAACGACTCACCGCGACCGGCGGCGTCGTGATGATTGGCCTTGGCGCCCGGCTGGCGCTCAGCGGCCGGAACTGATCGTCACGGCACGACCTGACCGAGCCACACGAGCGTGGTGTACCAGACGAAGCCGAGCGTCGAGAGGCCACAGATCGCGGCCCACACGTCGCGCCGCCGGAACGTCTCGGCGTACCCGACCGCCCAGGCGGGCACGAGCATCAGCCCGTAGCGGCCGAGCGAGTCAATGTTGTTCGCCGCGAGCGCCACGGCGAGCCCGACCGCGGCATACCCGATCCACGCCCAGGCGATCCGCCGCACGGCGAGCACCGTGCCGACGATGAGCACCAGCGCGAGGGCGATGTTGTATGCCTGGCGGAAGTCGCCGGTGGCGATGTCTCCGATGGCCGAGAACAGGCGGGTGATCGGTTCGCGGAACCCGTTGCGGAACTTCCGCTGCCACTCCAGCGGCGCCGAGCCGTCGCCGGTGGTCTCTTCGAGCCACAACAGATATGCGCCGAGCCCCACGAGCGGCGCCGCGACCGCGGAACACCACGAGATCACGCGGCCGACTGCGTCGACTCGGCCCGCCCTCCAGGACCGGGCCGCTCCGACTGCGGCGATGAAGGCGGGGGCGGCGACGAGCACGCCGGTCGGCCGCAGGAGGCCGAGCGCGACGAAGGGCAGCACCGCCCGGCCGGGTTGTCCGCGCACGATCGCCGCGGCGCCAATGCAGAACAGCAGGAGGAACAGCGGCTCGGCGTACGCAAAGCCGAGCGCGGAAGCCGCCGGGAAGATCGCCATGAGCACCGCCGCACGCCCCGCGGTGCGTTCGGGCAACCCGAGGTCGCGCACGAGGCGCCACACGGCGAATCCGGCGCCGAGTGCCGCGAGATTCGCGATGAGCAGCAGGGCGATGTCGGTGCGGTGCCCTATCAGCGCCGAGAGCCATCGGCCGAGCAGCGGGTAGGCGGGAAAAAAGCGCACGGCGTCGGGGTCGGCGTGGGCATAGCCCAACTCCGCGATCGCCCGGTAGTACTGGCCGTCCCACGCCAGGAGGCCCTCGTCGAGCTTCGTTCGGCCGTACGGCAGCGTGACGTGGGGTGCGAGGGCCTCGGCGAGCACGAACGACACGATCAGCGCGAGCCGGGCCGCGAGCCATCCGCCCACCACGCTCGGCGCGGCCCGCTCGATCCACGAACGCGCGGTGGCCGCCTTGCGTGGTCGGGTGCCGGTCGTCACCGCTCCAGTATCCATCGGGTGGCGGTCCACACCGGGCACCGTCACCGGGCGGCCTCGGCCCGGGGAGGTCACCGGGCGGCCGTGTAGCGTTCGCCGCCATGGTGTGGCGACGAACGCTCGTGTCGATGGGACTCTGCGCGCTGCTCGCAGGGTGCAGCGACAGCGGTGGCACACGGGAGCCCGCATCGTCCACCGGCGGCACCGGCACCGGCACCGGCCGACCGACGGCGACCTGGACCACCTTCGGTGCCGGCTCGGACAACGCTCGCCGGGCGGCGGGCGAGCGGGTGGGCACGGCCGAAGCCCCGGCGCCGCGCTGGCACCGCGACCTCGGGGTCGGCATGTCGTCCACGCCGATGGTCGACGGGGACGAGGTGGTGTTCGCCGACTGGGGTGGCACGGTCCACTCGGCCGAGGCCTCGACGGGCGAGGACCGGTGGACCTTCGAGCTCGGCGGCGCGGTCATGTCGTCGCCGACGCTGACCGATGACGCGGTGCTGGTGGCGAACGGATCCACGTTGGTGTGCCTCGATCGTGCGACGGGCACGGAGCGCTGGCGAGCCGAGATCAGCGACCATCCGATCGCGATCACGCCGGCATCCCCGGTCGTGGCCGACGGGCTCGTCGTGATCGGCACGGCCAGCGGCGAGCTGATGGTGCCGGTCGACGACTACACGTTCCGCGGCAGCCTCGCTGCCTTCGATCTCGCCACGGGCGCGCCGGCATGGCGTCGTTGGTTCACCTCCGGCGACGCCGCGGAGGGCAACGGGGTGGGCATCTGGTCGACGCCGTCGTTCGACCCGGAGCGCGGCCTGCTGTTCGTCGGCACGGGCAACACCTACGAGCCGCCCGCGGCACCGATGTCGGACAGCCTGGTGGCGCTCGACGCTGCGACGGGCGAGGTGCGGTGGCATCGCCAGTTCACCTACCCCGATGTCTGGAGCACGGCGCACGCCGGCGGGCTCGACGCAGATGTCGGTGCGGGCCCCAACCTGTGGACCGCCGACGGGCGCGACCTTGTCGGCGCTGGCGACAAGGCCGGCAGCTACCACGCGCTCGACCGCTCGACGGGCGACGTGGTGTGGGAGACGAAGCTGACGCCGGGCAGCGTGCTCGGTGGCGTGATCGGCACCGCAGCGCTCAGCGGCGACTCGATCGTGGTCGCGTCCAACGTCGGGGGTGACGCCAACGCTCCCGGGTCGACCTCCAGGGTGGTGTCGCTCGACCGCAGCGACGGCACGATCCGGTGGTCCGCCGAGGTGGACTCCACGGTCTTCGCTCCGGTCACGGTCACCGATGACGTGGCGTTGGTGGGGACGGTCGGCGGATCGTTCGTCGCGCTGCGGCTCGACGACGGCTCCGAGGCGTGGCGAATCGCCGCCCCCGATCAGGTCGGCTCGGGCGCCTCGGTGGTCGACGGGGTCATCTATTGGGGGTACGGCTACGCGCTGTTCTCGCGGGGCGAGCCCGCCGGCGGCGTGTTCGCGTTCGGCGCGGGGTCGGCCGACGCGGGGTCGGCCGGCGCGACCGGGGCGTCGGGGGGCGGAGGGGCCTCCGACGATGCGCACGACCATCCCGAATCGGCGTCCGCCGGGGATCGCGGTGCCGAGCTGTACACCCGGCACTGCAGCGCCTGCCATGGGGCAACCGGCCAGGGCGGCGTCGGTCCCGAGTTGCGCACGATCGCCGAGCGCGTCACCGAGGAGCGCCACCTCGAGATCGTGCACCGCGGAACGGGCACGCAGATGCCGGCGTTCGGGGAAGCGTTGACCGACGACGAGATCGCAGCGATCGTCGACTTCGAGCGGCACCGCCTCGCCCGATAGCGCTCGCCGCCAGTCCTGTTACCCCCAGCACCCGGAGGTTCTCACCGTGTTCGACCACATCGATCCCGCAATCGTCGCCGCACCGATCTACATCGTGGCGATGCTCTGGGAACGCCGCATCGTCACCCGTAGGCGATCGGCGGGCGACGACCTGCGCGGATTCCGTCGCGCCGACATGTGGGCGAGCCTCAAGATGGGCATGGTGTCGATCCTGACCGTCGGCATCTTGAACCTCGGCGTGTACGCGCTTGCGAAGTGGCTGTGGCAGTGGCGAGTCACCGACCTCGGCAACGGTGTCCTCGCCTGGGCGGTCGGCATGCTCGCCTGGGACTTCGCCTACTACTGGTTCCATCGGTGGGAGCACGAGTGCCGGTTCTTCTGGGCGTCCCACGTCAACCATCATTCGAGCGAGTACTACAACCTCTCGACAGCGCTCCGGCAGCCGTGGACGCCGCTGCTCCTGCTGGCGATCATGCCGCCGATCGTGCTGCTGGGCGTGCGTCCGTGGATCATGATGACCTGCGGCGGGCTCAACCTGATCTACCAGTTCTGGGTGCACACCGAGGCGATCGATCGGATGCCCCGATGGTTCGAGTTCGTGTTCAACACGCCGTCGCATCACCGCGTGCACCACGGCTCGAACCGGCAATACCTCGACCGCAACCACGCCGGCATCCTCATCGTGTGGGATCGCCTGTTCGGCACGTTCGAACCGGAGCGCGAGCGCGTCGTCTACGGCCTCACGAAGAACATCGACACGTTCGTGCTCTGGACCGTGTTCGCCCACGAGTACGCGGCGATCTGGCGCGACGTGCGTCGGGCGCGCACCTGGCGCGAACGCCTGGGCTACACCTTCGCCGGTCCCGGCTGGCGACCGGGACCGTGACCGGTCAGACCGGCGTGGCCTTGTGGGAACCTGCGGCGACCGACCACGTGTCGGTGTGGCTGATCGGCGCGTTCTCGTCCCAGATGTTCTCGACGTACACGTAGGCGCACGTGAACGACTCCGGCGTCACGGTGACGCTGGCATAGCAGTGCTCGCCGAGGAAGTAGCGGATGTGGGGGTTCGCGGCCCGGTAGTCGGTGCCGAAGATCACCGTCGAGATCGAGCTGCCGACGAACTCGGGCATCACGGTCGCACCTCCGGCGCTCGCGGCGACATCGTTCACGAAGCTCGCATGCCAGTCGCCGGTCACGACCACCGGATTGGGCACCTTGGCCGTGGTGATCGCGTCGATCACGCGTTGGCGCGCTGCGGGGTACCCGTCCCAGACGTCGCGGGTGTAGGTGGGCGCCTCGGCCGTGCCGGTGTTGATCGACGCGAACATCACGGGATTGCACAGCACGAACCAGGTGCCCTTCGACGCCGCGATGGTGTCGGCCAGCCACGACTCCTGCGCTGCACCCAGGTTCGTCCGCTTGGGGTCTTCGAGCGCCGCGCACGACGGACCCTCGTCCGAGATCAGCGACGCATCGGTGCGGCACGCGGGGGCATCCGCGTACTGGCGGGTCTCGATCACGGCGAGGTCGGCGAGCGTGCCGAAGTGCAACGAGCGCTGCAGTTCGAGCGATTCGAACGAGTCGGGCTCCGGCGTCACTCGGATCGGCTGATGCTCGTAGAACGCCTGGTAGGCGGCGAGCCGTCGGTCGCGGCTGCGGGGCTGATCGACATCGCCCTGGCCGACATCACCGGCGTAGTTGTTGGCGACCTCGTGGTCGTCGAAGGTGATGATCCACGGAGCGGCGGCGTGCGCGGCCTGGAGATGAGGATCCGATTTTGTCTGCGCGTAGCGGGCCCGGTAGGTCGCCAGGTCGGTGGGAGGCGGGCTCGCCCACACGCGCGATCCGTCCTGGGCTGGTGAGAGGTCGCCGAGGCTGAGCTCGTAGATGTAGTCGCCGAGGAACACCACGGCATCTGGCTTCTCCGCTGCCGCGTGCTTCCAGAGCACGTAGGTGCCCCACTGGTAGTCCTGGCACGAGGCGAAGATGAACCGGAAGTGATCGGCCTTCGCCGTCGGAGCGGGAAACGTGCGGGTGCGGCCGACGGGCGAGGTCTGCCCGTCGACGCGGAAGCGGTAGTAGTACCAGCTGTCGGGATCGAGGTTCGTGACATCGACGTGGATCGAGTGGCCGAGGTCGGGGCGAGCGACAGCGATGTCCGATGCGACGAGATCCTTGAACGCTTCGTCGCGGGCCACGTCGAATGCCACCTGCACGTCGCCCGTGGGCGGGCCGCCGTCGGGCGACGTCGCGGCCGAGGCGAGGCGGGTCCACAACACGACGGCGCTGTCGGTCGGATCGCCGCTCGCGACTCCGAGCGAGAAGATGCCGTCGGGCAGCGGTGTCGACGGTGTGGTGGGCACGGCGGTCTCGACCGGCTGTGCCGCGGTCGACGGTGCCCCCTTCGACGACTTCTTCGACGACGTTGCGCACGCCGTGGTGAGCCCTGCGACGGCAAGGCCGGAGAGAAACTGTCGACGGTCCACGGCTGCCCCCTTGACACTCGGTCGTCACCTGAACGACGACCGAGTGTCACCCTACCGTCACCTTGCGGTCACCTTCGGTCTCGCGAGGGGCGAGTCGGTCGTTGCCAGCGGATCAGGTCATCGGCCGTGAATCGCAGCGAGCGGTCGGTCGCTGCGACGACGTCGTCGGCGAACGCCTCGCGGGCGTAGAGCGCGAGGTCGCATGCGGCGGCCTCGGGTCGAATCCAGGGCGATGCCCTACACGCGGGGCGCGTGCTCGCTGGGTCACCGTCCGGAGAGAACAACGTAGAGTCCGAGGGTCGGCGACCTTCATTGTGGGGTTGTGCTCTCTCACGAACCTCGGTCGCCAGAGGCGTGCCGTCGCCGGCGCGGGGCGCTGGTCGCGGCGATTCATGGGTGGTCGCGACCGGTGCTTCGCCGGTCAGGTCCGATCCCCGAGGGGAGCGAACCTGACCGGTCGGAGTCGCGGGCGTGCCCGAGATCGCTGGCTGGGCTCAGTTGCCGACGACGGGCAGGTGTGCGAGCGCCTCGGCCACCTTGTCGGCGGGGTAGTCGTAGTCGACGATGCCGCCCTCGAAGTACTTGTCGTAGGCGGCCATGTCGAGCATGCCGTGACCGCACAGCGCGGTCAGGATCACCTTCTCCTCGCCGGTCTCCTTGCAGCGCAGCGCCTCGGCGACGGTCGCCGCGAGGGCGTGGGTCGGTTCGGGTGCCGGCACGATGCCCTCGGTGCGGGCGAACTGCACCCCGGCGGCGAAGCAGTCGGACTGCGGGATGGCCTCGGCCTCGATCAGCCCGAGCTCGTAGATGTGGCTGATGAGGGGGCTCATGCCGTGATAGCGGAGCCCGCCTGCGTGGATGGGGTCGGGGATGAAGTCGTGGCCCAGCGTGTGCATCTTCATCAGCGGGGTCATGCCGGCCGTGTCGCCGAAGTCGTACGCGTACACGCCTCGGGTGAGCGACGGGCACGCGGCCGGCTCAACGGCGCGGATCGTCGGGTTGATCTTGCCTGCGAGCTTCTCGCGCAGGAACGGGAAAGTGAGCCCGGCGAAGTTCGAGCCGCCGCCGGTGCACCCGATGATGAGGTCGGGGGTATCGCCAGCCTTCTCGAGCTGCAGGAGTGCCTCCTCACCGATCACGGTCTGGTGCATCAGCACGTGGTTGAGCACCGAGCCCAGGGCGTAGCGGATGTCGGGATTCTGGGCCGCAATCTCGACGGCCTCGGAGATGGCGATGCCAAGCGAGCCCGGGTTCGACGCGTCCTCGGCGAGCAGCTTGCGGCCGTACTCGGTCACATCCGACGGCGACGGGTGCACGGTCGCGCCGAAGACCTGCATCATCGCCCGGCGGTACGGCTTCTGGTCGTAGCTCGCGCGGACCTGCCAGATCTCGCACTCCATGCCGAACATCTGGCAGGCGAAGGCCAGGGCGGTGCCCCACTGGCCGGCGCCGGTCTCGGTGGTCAGCTTCTTCACGCCGGCCTTGGCGTTGTAGTAGGCCTGCGGCACGGCCGTGTTCGGCTTGTGCGATCCGGCGGGGCTCGTGCCCTCGTACTTGTAGTAGATCCGCGCCGGGGTGCCGAGCGCCTTCTCCAGGCGGCGCGCCCGATGCAGCGGCGTGGCGCGCCACAGCCGGTAGATGTCCATCACCTCGCCGGGGATCTCGATGTAGCGGTCGGTGGTGACCTCTTGCATGATGAGGTCCATCGGGAACAGCGGGGCGAAGTCGTCGGGGCCGGCCGGCTCGAGCGTGCCCGGATGCAGTGCCGGCGGCGGCGGCTCGGGCAGATCGGCGACGAGGTTGTACCAGGCGGTCGGCATCTCGTCGTCGGTCAGCAGGTAGCGAAGCGGCTCGGTCACAGGACCCCCTGGATCTCGGTGCGCCGAGAGCCGATCTCCCGACGACGGGCGCATCGTAGGCCGATCGGCTGCCCTGCCGATCCACGGGCGCCTCATTCGGCGGCGGGGGTGCGCTCGGCCGGGTCGGGGGTGAGCGCGGCGACGATGCCTGCCGCCCCGTCCTCCCAGGTGGGCGGCCGGTAGTCGCTGAGCGCCTCGCGCCGGGCCCGGTGGTAGGCGTCGTCGGTGGCGTGGCGTCGCAGCAGGGTCACGAGCTCGTCGAGTCGGTGGGGGTCGAAGAACTCGGCGCGTGCGCCGCCGGCCTCGACGAGCGCGCCGCCGTTCGACGCGATCGTCGGCAGCCCGTTCGCGAGCGCCTCGATCACGGGCGTGCCGAACCCCTCGTAGAACGCCGGCTGCACCGACACGAACGCGTGGCGATACAGCCCGTCGAGCGTGTCGTCGTCCACGTGGTCGAGCCAGCGCAGGCGTCCGCCGGCCAGGGGATGGGCGCGCATCCGCTCGGTGATCGCCTCGGTCATCCACCCGGCCTTCCCAACGATGGCGAGCGACAGGTCGGGGATCTCGTCGGCGAGTCGATCGAACGCGTCGAGCAGCAGCGCGTGGTTCTTGCGCGGTTCGACGGTGCCGACGCTCAGGATGAACCGACCCGGCGGCGCGGACTCGGGTCGTGGCAGGTTGGCTGCGGCGACCCGGAAGTTGGCGCCCATCGTGATCACCGACGTCCGCAGCGGCCGGTCGTCGCCGCGGCGTCGCGAGTACTCGACCACGTCGCGTTCGCTGCAGCGCGAGATGCACACGAACCGTTCGGAGTGGTCGAGGTGCGCGTCGACGAACGAGGTGAACAGCCGGATCTGTCCGTCGTCGAACCACTCGGGAAACTGCGTCGGCATCACGTCGGCGATGAGCGTTGCCGTGCGGACGCCACGCGCCGCCATGGCCGGTAGTAGCTCCGCCCGATGGGGAACGTTGTGCCAGGCCGCTTCCAGGTCGAACAGCCACGAGTCGCGGGGCCATTCGTCGATCCGAAGCGTGCCGTGGCCCGCAGGGTGTGCGGCGAGGCGGCGACGCCGGGCGGCGCGGTCGCGCAGCGCCTGAACCGGACCGAGTCGGATCGCTCGGGCGAGGGCCGACCGGACGGGACCGGGGAGCGGGTCGGCGAGCTGCGACAGCCGCGATCGTGGGGGAGTCGCAGGCGCACGGAAGGTCGCGAGCTGCGCCGATTCTCCCGGATCGAGGCGGCGGAAGGTACCGCACTCGAGGCACCACCGGACGGGGATGAATCGGATCGGTCCGGCGTCGTCGGGGCCGGGAAGCCGGCGAAGCAGTTCGCGTGTGTGGCGCTGGAAGCCGGTCTGGTACGGCACGGCCAGCGTGTTCGACACATCGACGAACACGTGGCGGTGGCGGTCATCAGCAGTGGGTGAGGTCATGGGAGTGTCCGATCGACGACGATCTCGGCGAATCGCTGGCCGATCGCCGTCCAGTCGCCGTGCTGCTCGACCCAGCGGCGGCCGGCGGCGACGCGATCTGCGTCGGGCCGCCCGAGCGCGGCGACGATCGCGTCGGGGAACCGATCGAGCGACGCGATCGCGATCCCCGCTTCGTCGGCGTCGACGCCCCGCGCCCCGATGTCGGTGCTCACGATGGGCAGCCCGGCGGCGAGGTACATCAGCAGCTTCAGGTTCGAGCCGCTCCCGGTGGCCATCGGGTTCAGCGCCAGGTCGCACGACGTGAGCAGCAGGTCGAGCCGCTCGGCCGACACGACGCCGAGCAGCACAACGTTCGACGGCAACCTCGGCCGGTCGAGCGCCCGGGAGTGTGCGCCGGCAAGCAGAAACGTCACGTCGGGCAGTTGCTCGGCCATCGCGAGTATCGCCCGGCCGGCATCGACGTTGGGACGGTGGCCGGCGCCCACGAACAGCGCGGCGGCCCGCCCGGCGGGGATGTCGACCGCGTCGCCGAGCGCGAGCCGCCGCCGCGCCCGTGCTGCCCCCGTGACGAACGCGACGGACGCCGTGTCGACACCGTTGGGAACCACCGCGGTGTGCCCTCCGACGTCGTAGCGCCGCGACAGCGATTCCAGGTCGTGGTCGGTGGTAGCCGTCACCGTTGCCGCGCTCTCCACGGCCAACCGCTCGGTGGCCTCGATGTGGCGGAGCAGCCAATGGCCGCCCTCGTCGTCGGGATAGATCTCGGACTTGAGCGCGAACTCGTCGTTGTGGGCGTCGCACACGAGAGGGATGTCGGGTGCGATCCGGAGTGCCGCGGCGGCCAGGTAGGGCTGCACGAGCAGCGTTGCCGCCGCCCCGTCGAGCTGTTCGCCGAGCTCCCACACGAGCTCGGGGATCGCCTCCCACATGAGCGCCGAGGCGATGTCGGTCAGCGACACCGGCGCGGCGACGAGTCGCATCGCGGTCTCGCGTCGCGCCAGATCGCCGGGAAGGGGAAACACGTATTCGACGACGCCGTCGGCGTGGCGTTCGACCGCCCGCGCGGTCGCCTGGTTGGAGACGCTCAGGATTGTCACGTCGACCCCGGCTCGCCGCGCGAGCGCGTGGGCCAGGTGGAACCCGCGGAGCTGTCCACCGCTGGCACGCGGCGACAGCGGGTAGGTGCTGAGTGCCACGATGCGGCTTCGGCCTCGGGATCTGAAGGCATGCGGTTGGACGGCGGGGGAGTCGCCGACCCGCACCGTGTCGTCGAGGAACGCCGAGATCGAACCGGATCGCCGGCGCGCGTCGGCCCGTGCGATCCGCCGTCGGGCGGCGCGCACCCGGGTGGGCACGGGCGCATCGGCGGTTCGAAGCCACTGGAGGAACTGCTGGCCTGACACCTGGGCCGATCCTACGATCTCGCCGAGGCCCAGCTCCGGAACCGCCGGCACGCCTCGCCGACGGCATCGGGCGATGTCGCATACGACCAGCGCATGAACCGGTGGCCGTCGACGGGATCGAAGTCGTTGCCAGGTGCGACGGCGACCCCGAGCTCGTCGAGCCAGATGCGGCTGAGGTCGAGCGCTGGGACTCCCCAATGCTCGACCGATCCGTACAGGTAGAACGCTCCGTCGCTCGGGGCGAGGTCGATGACGCCGATCTCGTGCAGGGTTGCCGCGAGGGCGTCGCGGTTCGCCCGGTACCCGGCGACTCGCCGGTCGAGTTCGTCGGTGGCGTCGAATGCCGCGAGCCCGACGTGCTGGGCCAGGGTGGGCGGGGCGAGCACCAGGTTCTGGCTGAGGCGGTCGACCGGTTCGGCGAGGTGGCCGGGCACCACGATCCAGCCCAGCCGCCACCCGGTCATCGCGAAATACTTCGAGAACGACCCGATCACGATCGCATCCGGTGCCACGCTCAGCGCGGTGTGCGCCGGCTCGCCGTAGACGATGCCGTGGTAGATCTCGTCGCTCACGATCTGCACGTCGTGCTCGTTGCACCACCGCCCGATCGCGCCCCAGTCGCCCTCGCTCAGCACCGCCCCGGTGGGGTTGGCCGGGCTCGCCAGGAGGAGCCCGTCGATCGGCCCGGCCGCGTCGAGGTGTGCCGTCGTGGGCGCATAGCCCGTTGCGGCGTCGACGCGCAGTGCGACCGCCTCGAGCCCGAACGCGTGGAGCATCTGGCGGTAGCACGGGTACCCCGGTTCGGTCACGGCGATCCGCTCGCCCGGTGCGAACGCGGCGAGCAGACCCAGCAGGCACGCGCCCGACGCGCCGACGGTCACGATCACCCGGCTCGCATCGATGTCGACGCCGTAGCGATGCGCGTACTCGCGGGCGATGCGAGATCGGAGGGCGGGCAGCCCGCACGCATCGGTGTAGCCGAGCGGATCACCGGAGCGCAGCACTTCGATCGCGGCCTCGGTCGCCAAGCGGGGCGCACCGCCGGCGGGTTGACCAACTTCGAGATGGATCGCCGCGCCGTGCTGCGACTCGTGCGCGGATGTCGCGGCGACGAGCTCCATCACGAGGAAGGGGTCGATCTCGGCTCGGGCGGCGACCCGTCCCCGACCCATGTTCAGCCGATGGGGAGCAGTGCGGCGAGCAGTGAGGTCACGACCAGTTCGAGTTCGGCCTCGTCGAGTTCGGCGAACGGCTGGGCCGCGATGACGTCGGTGATCGTCTCGGCGCGGTCGGTCGCCTCGCGCAGCGCACTCACGTCGGGCAACGCTGCCGAGTGGCCGAGCAGCGCGGCGTTCGCTTCGCCGCCTTTCGCCACGACCGCGGCGAGCGGCGACAGCCCTGCCGCCATCACGCCGATGATGTGTGCCCCGCCGCGGAACTCGCGCAGCACGTTGATCTGCTGGGCGACCGCGCCCATCGGGTCGTCGGGCAGGGCCACGTTGCGCCAGCCGGCGAACAGCGCCATGCCGGCGACGGGGGCCGCGGCGATGACCCGGCCGAGCAGCGGCGACAGCGCGGCGTAGTCGACGTCGGGTGCCAGGTGGCTGCGCCCCCAGTCGGCGCAGCCGGCGGCGAACCGCTCGGCGGCGGCGGCCACAGGTTCGACGGCGCGGCCCTGGTCCCACATGGTTCGAACGAAACCGCCGTGGAGGAAGCCGAACGCGGCCTCGACGACGTCGGCGTCGACGTCGCCGAGCACGCCTCCGCGGCCGGTCACGTAGAAGTCGTAGCCCTGATAGCCGGACTCGATCGCGGGGGCGTAGAAGGTCGGGTCGAGCATGAAGCGCTGGCCGAACCGCTGCACCGGTCCGGCGATCGCACGTTCGGCTTCCTCGGGGGTCATCGGTCGGCGCTCAGCGGCTGACGATCACGGCAGAACCGTGGCCGAACAGCCCCTGGTTGGCGGTGATGCCGGCGGTCGCGTTGTCGACCTGGCGGCCGGTGGCCTCGCCTCGAAGCTGCCAGGTGAGCTCGCACACCTGCGCGATCGCCTGGGCCGGGACGGCCTCGCCGAAGCACGACAGTCCGCCCGACGGGTTCACCGGGACGCGCCCGCCGATCGTCGTGTCGCCGTCGCGCAGCAGCTGCTCGGCGCCGCCGACCTCGCACAGCCCGAGGTCTTCGTACCAGTCGAGCTCCAGGGCCGACGACAGGTCGTAGACCTCGGCGACGTTGATGTCTTCGGGTCCGATGCCGGCCTGTGCGTACGCCGCGTCGCCGATGGCCTGCTTGAACGTGCGCTCGGGTGCGGGCACGCCTGCGGCCGAGTCGGTCGAGAAGCCGGGCATGTCGATGACGGTGTTGGGAAAGGTCGGCGTGATGGTCGACACGGCCTTGATCCGCACCGGGTTCGCGTGCCCGTGCGCTCGGGCCCAGTCCATGGAGGCGAGCACGAGCGCGGCGCCGCCGTCGGAGGTCGCGCAGATGTGCAGAAGTCGGAGCGGGTCGGCGACGATCGGCGACGCCATGATCTCCTCGGTCGTGTACTCCTTGCGGTACCGCGCGTAGGGGTTGTTGAGACCGTGGCGGGCGTTCTTCACCTTGACCGCTGCGAAGTCGTCCTCGGTCGCGCCGTACAGGTCGATGCGGCGGCGGGCGTAGAGCCCGAAGTAGGTGGGGTTCGTTGCGCCGATGAGTCGGAAACGCAGCCAGTCGGGGTCGGTCCAGCGTTCGCCCGACTGCGGGGCGAGGAACCCCTTCGGTGTGGTGTCGGCGCCGACGACGAGCGCCACGTCGCAGAGCCCGGCGAGGATGCGCTGGCGGGCGGCCTCGATCGCCATCGCTCCGGACGCGCAGGCGCCGTACGCGCTGGTCACGGGGATGCCGGTCCACCCCATCGCCTGGGCGAACGTGGCGCCGGCGACGTAGCCGGGGTAGCCGTTGCGCATGGTGTCGGCGCCGGCCACGAACTGGATGTCGCGGTAGTCGACCGCCGCGTCGGTGAGTGCGTCGCGGATGGCGGCGACGCCGTACTCCACGAAGTTGCGGCCCCACTTGCCCCAGGGGTGCATCCCGGCGCCGATGATTGCGATCTCGTCCACCATCACTGGGCTCCTTCGGCGCGTCGGCCGGTCGGCTTCCACTTCCACACGACGACCTCGTTGCCGTCGTCATCGAAATGGAGCGTGTCGAGTACGACCTCGACCTCGTCGCCCACGGCGAGGTCGTCGACGGTCACGCCGCTGACCATCTGGCCGAGGATCACGATTCGCTCCTCGATCAGTTCGACCGCAGCGATCACGAACGGCACGTGCGGGTCGGTCATGGCGATGTAGGGCGGCGGCGGCTTGTAGCCCGCGTTCGTGTAGCTCCACACGCGGCCGATTCGGCTGAGCTGCACCGGTTCGAGCGTGGCGGCGGAACACCCGGGCGCACGCGACATGGTCGTCTCGGGCGGGAAGTAGAACGTGCCGCTCTCCGAGCAGCGCGTGCCGAGGAGATGCGGCTCGTCGTCGAGGGTGAACCATCCCTCGATCGCAGCCACTCGCGTGTGGGTCATGTGTTTCCTCCCGTCGGACAGCGCGCACGCTCTCCAGCGATCTGACGGAGCGTCAGACTAGAGCCAGTGGTTGCACCGCTCGTCCATCCGATGTTGCCTGTCGCCCCCGTGTGCGAACCTGAGCCGATGGAAGCAGCGCACGGCACACTCACCAGGGAGGTGGAGGACCGCCGGAGTCGCGTCTCCCTCACGCTGGACCCACTGCGGCGTGCCGACCTCGGCCAGTTCTTCACCCCTGACCCGGTCGCGAGGCTTTTGGCTTCGATGTTCCACCTCACGGACAAGCCAGCGACGATGCTCGACCCCGGCGCAGGTGTCGGATCACTGACCGCAGCGTTCGTCGCTCGCTGGTCGTCAGAATGCGAGTCCCCGCTGATAGCGACGGCATGCGAGGTCGACGCCGGCCTGTACGACGAACTCGCGGACACGCTTGCGGCGTGCGAGCGCCACGGCCGCGTGACCGCCACGCTCCACCCGGCCAACTTCATCGAGTGGGCCGTCGACACGCTCGGAGGTGTCCGCCTCGTCGACCACCCCGGCTACGACTACATCGTGATGAACCCGCCGTACCGGAAGCTGGCGAGCCGATCCCGCGAACGCGACGTTCTTCGGTCGATCGGCCTCGACGCGCCGAACCTGTACGCAGCCTTCCTCGCCCTCGGCGCTTGCCTGCTGTCGCCGGGCGCGCAGTTGGTGGCGATCACGCCGCGCTCGTTCGCCAACGGGCCGTACTTCAAATCGTTCCGGCGGGACTTCCTCGACCGGGTGGGCCTGCGACACATCCACGTCTACGACTCCCGCGGCGCGGCCTTCTCGGATGCCGATGTTCTGCAGGAGAACGTGGTGTTCCTCGCGGAGCGATCGGCGGAGAGGCCTGCGGTATTGGTCACATCGAGCCACTCGCCTGCGTCGACCAACCATGTCAGCCGGACGGTGCCGTACGACGAAGTGGTGCACCCGGACGACCCGGAGCGCTTCGTCCACCTGACACCCGACGAGGAGCAGGCGACGGTCGCAGCGGCGGTGTCGGCACTCCCGACGACGATCGCGGCGCTCGGCGCGACGGTTTCGACCGGCAAGGTCGTGGACTTCCGCTCAAAGGAGCACCTCCGACCTCATCCGGGCGACGACACCGTCCCGCTCGTCTACCCGACCCACATGGCCGAGGGCGCCATCGCCTGGCCGAAGCGCGGCAAGAAGCCGAACGCGCTCGTGCGGTGCGTCGAGACGGAGCAACTGTTGCTCCCGGCGGGCTGGTACGTCGTCGTGAAGCGGTTCAGCGCCAAGGAGGAGCGTCGGCGAGTCGTTGCGTCGCTCGTCCGCGGCGGCGATCTCCCTGGCGACCGGTGGGCGTTTGAGAATCACCTCAACGTCTTCCACGACAACCAGCGCGGTCTCGACCCGCTCCTTGCGGCGGGTCTGGCCACCTGGCTCAACTCGACAGCGGTGGACACGGCCTTCCGCCAGTTCTCGGGCCACACCCAAGTGAACGCCACGGACCTGCGGAACATGCGCTACCCGACCGCTCCCGAGCTCGTAGCGCTGGGTGCAGCGGCGGAGGGATCGCTGCTGGCGCAGGAGACGGTGGACGCTCTCGTGGCCCGTCACGTCACCGGGATGCTCGCGTGAAGGGCGCCCACCCGCACATCGCCGCGGCGCGCGGAGTTCTGCGCGACCTCGGGCTGCCGGACGAGCAGACGAACGAGCGTGCCGCGCTCACACTCCTCGGCCTCCTGAGTCTGACTCCCGACATGGGGTGGGCGGACGCGACGAATCCGATGATGGGGATCACCCCGCTGATGTCGTTCATGGCGGAGCACTACCTGGAGCAACCGTACGCCGCCAACACCCGCGAGACCGTGCGCAGGTTCACGATGCACCAGTTCGTTGCCGCAGGCGTAGCGGTGGCGAACCCCGACGACCCAGAGCGGCCCGTGAACAGCCCGCGCTTCTGCTACCAGGTACCCGACGAGCTACTCCTGGCGTTGAGGTCGGTAGGTACGGGCGTGTGGCCGGAGGCCCTCGTCCGGTGGCAAGGCGAGGTGCCGAGTCTCCGAGACCGGTGGGCGTCCGAACGTGAGATGGCGCTCATTGCGGTCACGCTGCCGGACGGCACGGAGATCAGCCTCACGCCCGGCGGGCAGAACCTCTTGATTGCGCTGATTGTGGAGGACTTCTGTACCCGGTACACGCCGGGCGGCCAGGTGCTCTACCTCGGCGATGCCGGGGCCGGTGATCCGATCGACAGACGGGACGTGCTCGCCGACCTCGGCGTTGCGATCCAGGACCACGGCAAGATGCCCGACGTGGTGGTCTGGATGCCCGACCGCGAGTGGCTCGTGCTCATCGAGGCTGCGACGAGCCACGGACCGATCGACCCGCTGAGGCGGGCCGACCTGACCGCGCTGTTCGCCTCGGGCGTCGGCCTCGTCTTCGTGACGGCGTTCCCGGACATGCCCGCGTTCGCACGGTATGCCCGTACCGTCGCGTGGGAAACCGACGTGTGGGTGGCTGAGAACCCGAGCCACCTGATTCACTTCAACGGCGACAGGTTCCTCGGGCCGTACGAGGAGTTGGGCTAGTCCGTTCGGCCCTTTGTCGCCCGGCTCGGCCGATCCGCTTTTGCGGTCCCTACCTTGTGCCGAATGGACGGACAAGTCGTCGAGGCGGGACTCGACGTCGTGATCGGGATGGGCGCCTTGGTGGCCCGCCTCGACAGGACGGTGCTTGCACCGTGGCGCGCCGCGATCGGCGACGCCGCGGGGATCGAGGGCGCCCCACGGGGAACGGTGCCGCACAGCGTGCTGCTGTATGGGGCACCGGGGTCGGGGGTGCGATTCGCCGCGAGCACACTCGCCGCCGCGCTCGACCGTCTCGACCGGGGTTCGGTGATCGTGGCTGCGGACCGACTCGACGCGAGCCCGCGGGAGTTCTCGGCGCTCGTCGAGGGTGCTCCTCGTGACGTGGTGCTGATTCTCGCGAGCCACGAGCCGTGGAGGCTGCCCCTCGATGCGGCCGGCCGGCGAGGTCGTGGCTCGATCGGCTGGGTGAGTGCGCACGGCGCGGCGATCGCGACGGCCTTCGTGCACCCGCCCGATCGCCCCGCGCGGCTGTTTCGCGCCTGGGAGTTGCTCGCGGCGCTCGGCGAGTCGACCGACTGGCTCGATGACATCGTCGACGCGACCCGAGGTTGGACCGGCGACGACCTGCGCGACGCCTTGTGCGGCCCCCTCCCATGGGGCGACCGCGACGGCGTGCTCGCCGCGATCCGGGCCTATCGGCCCTCGTGCGTGGATTGGCTCACGACCGCACGGCGGTGGAGCGCCACCTTGCCCGCCGGCTCGCTCGACGATCTCCAGGACTACCTGCGTCGATACCACGCCGCCTGAGCGCCCCGTCGCCCGCTGAGGCTCCGGCGGGGCGTGACGTGCATCAGTTGAGTTCACCCCGCGGCTCGTTGACTGGGCGCGCCGCCTGAGCCGGGGGCGGCGTTCCTGCGGCATCGCTGCGGAACCGCCGCCGCAGGATCAGCCCGGTCGCGGCGATGCCGAGGATGACGACCGCGACGAGCATGGTCCACGGCGCGCCGGCGGGCTCTCGGATGCGCACGAGCACGCGGATGTCGTCGTCCTCGGGGGAGCCGGTTGCGGCGGCGGAACCCGTCGCCGACGCGGCGCTGTTGCAGTTGTCGAGTGCGGTGCGAGCGCCGTCGAGGCTGCCGCCGCGCACCTGCTGGCCGGCGGCGTCGAGGCACCGTTGCAGCGTTCCGATGCTGCTCGCCGGTCGATCCGCCACGTCGATATTGACCTCCTGGCTGACCACCTTGCCGATGCCGTCGAGTTGCGCCAGGACCAGTTCGATGCGCGTCGGATCGATCTGGAACGTCAGGTCGGACTCGGTCGTCGACCCCTTGGTGGATCGCTCGGCGACACGGGTGCCCTGTTCCTGTTCGAAGTGTTCGATGACGAGCGATCGGATTCGATCGACCGTGGTGGTCTCGATATCGACGACGACTTCCGCGTCCGGGTTGGTGACGCGGTCGAACGCCCACACCGCAAGGACGGCGGCCGCAACGGCGAGAAGGACGATGACACGGATGTTCTTGGCCATGGGCTCCCGAACGCGCGTGGGGCGAGCGGTTCGCCCGGCAGGCTACCGGGGTTGTTCCCCTGGGGTGGGGGCATTCGCGGCGCCGAGGAACGCGGGTCGTTCGCCCCCGCCGTGGAGCAGGAGCGACGCGCCCGACACATAGCTCGCCAGCGGAGACGAGAGGAGCACCGTGGCGTCCGCCACGTCGGCGGGGGTGCCCATGCGCCCGAGCGGAACCGTGGCGGCAACCGCAGCGAGTCCCGCCGCGTCGCCGTAGTGCAGGTCGGCCTGTTCGGTCTGGATGAGCCCGCATACGACGGCGTTCACCCGGACCTTGGGCGCCCACTCGACGGCGAGCGACTGGGTGAGGCTCAGCAGCCCGGCCTTGGCGGCGCCGTAGGCGGCGGTTCCGGGGGACGGCCGCACGCCCGACACCGACGCGATGTTCACGATGGTGCCTCCGCTGTCCTGCGTTTGCATGGTGCGGTTGACGCGCTGCGACAGGTTCATCGGCGCGATCAGGTTGAGGCGCAGGATCGCCTCGGAGAACCGTGGCGACGCGGTCGCGGCGTCGGCCGCCGGGCTGCCGCCGGCGTTGTTCACGAGCACGTCGATCCGGCCCCAGCGCGACTCGGCCGCGGCGACGAATGCGTCGATCTGGTCGAGGTCGCGCACGTCGCAGGCGACGAACTCGGCCGATCGGCCGGCCGCGGTCGGCGCTTCGTCGGGTGCCGTGCGACCGCAGGTCATCACCTGCGCTCCGAGCCCGAGGAATCGCTCGCAGATGGTCCGGCCGATCCCCTTGGTCCCCCCGGTGACGAGGACCACCTTGCCGCTGAAGTCGATCGTGTCCATTCCGATCACCGTAGTGAGTCGTGCGCCCCGGTCGATCACCGCAGGCCTTCGGGGTGGCGGACGCCGAGTCGGTCGAACGAAACTGACGCCTTATCCACCGCTCGGAGGGCGCCGTGACCATCACCTGCACGATCGAGAACGGCATCGCCGAAGTCGTCATGGCCAACCCGCCGGTCAACGCACTCACGGTTGCGGGCTGGTTCGAACTCGCCCGGATCATCACCGAGGCGGGCCGCAACCCCGAGGTCGGCGCGCTGGTGCTGCGCGCCGAGGGGAAGGGATTCAACGCGGGCGTCGACATCAAGGAGATGCAGAACACCGAGGGCTTCGACGCGCTCCTCGGGGCGAACCGCGGCTGCTACGCGGCGTTCGCCGCGGTGTACGAGTGCGAGGTGCCGGTCGTGGCTGCGGTGCACGACTTCTGCCTCGGCGGCGGCATCGGTCTTGTTGGCAACGCCGACGTCATCGTCGCGGCGACGGGCACCCGCTTCGGGCTTCCCGAGGTGAACCAGGGCGCGCTCGGCGCTGCGACGCATCTCGCCCGGCTGGTGCCGGCCCACAAGATGCGCGAGATGGTCTTCACCGCCGAGCCCTGCGACGTGTCGGTGCTGGCGGCGTACGGATCGGTCGCGCGAGTCGTGGACAGCGACGACCTGCGTGACGCAGCGATGGAGATCGCCGCCAAGATCTGTACGAAGTCGCGCTTTGTGATCCGCAGGGCCAAGGAATGCCTCAATGCGATCGACCCGGTCGACGTGAAGCGCAGCTACCGCTTCGAGCAGGGGTTCACCTTCGAGTTGAACCTGTCGGGCGTCTCCGACGAGGCGCGCGACGCGTTCGTCGAGAAGCGCGACGCCACCTACTCGAAGTAGCTGTCGGACGGCGCGGCCGCCGCCGGTCAGCCGCCGGTCGCCGCCGAGGGCTTGCAGGCGGTGGTGCTCGACAGCTTCTGCATCGCAGCGGCGAACTCGGCTTCGTTGGTCATCGAGTCGGCACCGAACGCGCTCGCCGGGTATCCGTCCGCCTTCGCCTTGGCAGCGAGCGCGTCGGCGGTGTCGCGGATCGTCTGCGCCGCCGCAGGCTCGTCCTTCTCGATGGTCGAAGCCAGCGCGCCGTACCACTTCTTGGCGAATTCGACCGCGGCCTTCACCTCGTCGGGCTTCGTCGGTGGGTTCGACAGCTCGAGCGTGGCCGAGATGCCGACGAGCTTGCACGGGTCGCCGCCGGCCTCGTCGATCAGCTTGGTGGCCTTGGCGATGTTGTCGGTGAACTTCTCCGCGCCTTTCACCGGGGCCGTTCCCTTGGCGGTCGTGGTGGTCGTGCCCGCCGCCTTGTCGTCGCTGCATCCCGTCAGCGGTGCACAGAGTGCTGTCAGGGCGAGGAGCGCGGCCCCTCCGGCGCGTCGAACGTTCACGTAGTCCTCCGAGTGCGGTGCGGGACTTCACCCTACCGATCGTCGGCTCCGGCGCGGCGCCGCGCGGCACGCGGGACCCCGGATCTCGACGCCGTCGGCAGCCAAGGTCTACCGTGCCCCACGATCTGACGGCGCGTCAGGTCGGCGCGCGCTGCGCCGGCGGCGCACACGACGAGGGGACGGCCCATGGCCATACCGGACAAGCGGACTACCGAAGCGGAGGTCGTCGCGGAGCTGCGCGACGGCATGACGATCGGCCTCGGCGGCTGGGGGTCGCGGCGCAAGCCGATGTCGCTCGTGCGCGAGATCCTGCGCAGCGACCTGCGCGATCTCACGATCGTCGCCTACGGCGGGCCCGACGTCGGGCTGCTGTGCCGGGCGGGCAAGGTGCGTCGGGTGATCTCGGGCTTCGTGTCGCTCGACTCCATCCCGCTCGAGCCCCACTACCGGGCCGCCCGCCAGAACGCCACGATCGAGGCGACCGAGCTCGACGAGGGCATGCTGCTCCTCGGCCTGCAGGCCGCCGCGTGGCGCGTGCCGTTCCTGCCGACCCGCGCCGGCATGGGCTCCGACCTGCTGGCGCTGCAGCCGGAGTTCCGGATGGTTCGCTCGCCGTATCCGTCCCATGGCGCCGCGGCCGACGCCGAGCCCGAGGAGCTGGTCGCAGTGCCGGCCATTCACCTCGATGTGGCGCTGATCCACATGAACCGCGCCGATCGGGGCGGGAACGGGCAGTTCCTCAACCAGGATCTGTTCATGGATGACCTGATGGCGATGGCGGCCGAGCGCACGTTCATGAGCTGCGAGCGGATCATCCCCACCGAGGAGTTCCCGACCCACGGGTCGTTCCACACCCAGCGGATCTCGCGGCTGATGACCGCCGGGGTGATCGAGCGGCCCGGTGCCGCGCACTTCACCGAATGCCCGCCCGACTATGTGCGTGACGAGGCGTTCCAGAAGGAGTACGCCGCGACGGCGAAGAGCGACGAGGCCTGGGATGCGTTCCGAGCCAAGTACCTGGACGTGAGCGAAGACGACTACCAGCGTCTCGTGGGGGTGGCCCGATGACCGAGACCGATCACAACGACGGCGCGATCACTCGCGCCGAGGTGTGCTGCATCGCCGTGGCCGAGGCGTTCCGCGGCGACGGCGAGCGGCTCTGCAACCCCATCGGCATCATCCCGATGATCGGCGGACGACTCGCCCGCGAGTCCTTCGAGCCCGATCTGGTGATGACCGACGGGTTCGGTGGCTTCGCGGCCAACCCGCTTCCGCCCGGGGCCGACCCGGCTGGTGCGGTGCTCGAGGCGTGGAACCCGTACCCGCAGATGTTCTCGGTGCTGTGGAACGGCCGTCGCCACGTGATGATGGGCGCCACCCAGGTCGACCGGTTCGGCAACCAGAACATCGCCTGCATTGGCGATTGGCACCAGCCTCGGAGCCAGTTGCTCGGCTTCCGCGGCGCGCCGGGCAACACCATCAACCACACCACGTCGTATTGGGTGCCCAATCACAATCCGAAGGTGCTGGTCGAAGCGGTCGATGTGGTGTGCGGCGTCGGCTACGACCGAGCTGCAGCGCTCGGAGCGACCGCGTCGAGGTTCCACGAGATCCGCCGCGTGGTCACCAACCTGGCGGTTCTCGACTTCGAAACGCCCGACAACCGCATGCGCATTCGCTCGGTCCACCCGGGCGTGACCGTCGACGAGGTGGTCGCGGCAACGGGGTTCGACCTGGTGGTGCCCGATGACGTCGCTGAGTCGCGCGTGCCGACCGGCGAGGAGTTGCGGCTCATCCGCGAGGTCATCGATCCGCGGGGGCTTCGCTACGCCGAGGTGCCGAAGGCGTGAGCGTCGGGTCTGAATCCACCGAACACGCCGCGGCGCCCGATCCGCTCCACACGGCCGTCTGCGACCGGTTCGGGATTCGCCTGCCGATCGTGCAGACCGGCATGGGGTGGGTGTCGGGGGCTCGCCTGACCGCGGCGACGTGTCGCGCCGGCGGACTCGGGATCCTGGCCTCGGCCACGATGACGATCGACGAGCTGCGGCTCGCGATGTCGAAGGTCGTCGAGCGGGCCCCCGGCGCTCCGTTCGGCGTCAACCTGTTGCCGAACCAGCCCGACCTGCGCGAGCGGATCGACCTGCTGGTGCGCGAAGGCGTGGCGGTCGCAAGCTTCGCCGGTGCGCCGTCGGCCGATGTGGTTGCTCGGCTGAACGACGCCGGAATCGCGTCGATCGTCACGGTCGGCGCGCGGCGCCACGCCGAGAAGATGGTCGGGATCGGCGTGCAGGCGCTCATCGCTCAGGGTGGCGAGGGCGGCGGCCACACCGGATCGACCCCCACAACGCTGCTGCTGCCGCAGGTGGTCGACGCGGCGGCCGGCACCGGTGTGCCGGTGCTTGCTGCGGGCGGGTTCTTCGACGGTCGAGGCCTGGTTGCTGCGCTCGCGTACGGCGCGGACGGTATCGCGATGGGCACGAGATTCCTGTTGACCCAGGAATCGCACGTACCCGACCACGTGAAGGACATCTACGTGCAGACCCCGGTCACGGGCACGGTGGTGACCGAGGCGATCGACGGAGCGCCCCAGCGTGTCATTCGCACCGAGATGATCGAGGCGCTCGAGAAGACGCCGGCGCTCGTCCGCTTCCCTCGCGCCGCCGCGAACGCGCTGCGCTTTCGGAAGTTGACGGGCACGCCGCTGCTCGACCTGTTGCGCACGGGGCGGGCGATGAAGCAGTCGCAGAACCTCACCTGGGCGCAGGTGGCCCTCGCGGCGAACGCCCCGATGATGACGAAGGCCGGCGTGGTGGACGGCCGTCCCGAGGTCGGCATCTTGCCGACGGGCCAGGTGGTCGGTGCGATCGGCGAGTTGCCGACGGTCGCCGACCTCCTCGCTCGGATCGAGGCCGAGGCGCGGGCGGCGCTGGCCCGGCTGGGTTCGGCCTGAGCGTCAGCGGTGCTGGCGGCGCCGGTGGAACTTGTCGTGGTACATCGCCCGGTCGGCCTCCTGGAGGATGTCGACCGCGCTCACGGTGTCGGCTGAGGTCGTCGCGGCGCCGATGCTGACCCGGATGGGGAGCGAGCGCTCGCCGATGAGCACCGGCCCCTCGGTCGCTGCGCGAACGCGGTCGGCCATCGCCTCGGCCGCTCCCTCACCCGTCGACGGCGCGTAGAGGGCGAACTCGTCGCCACCGAGGCGCGAGACGGTGTCGCCGGGGCGACACGCCTGCAGCAGTCGGCGGGCCAGCTCGATGAGGACTTCGTCGCCGGCGGCGTGCCCGCAGTGGTCGTTGACCTGCTTGAACTCGTCGACGTCCAGATAGAGCAGTGCGCCGCCGTAGTGCTCGGCCGCGAGATCGCGGGCGATCGCGTCGATGAGGCGGCCCGAGCGGTACAGGCCGGTGAGGTCATCGCGCTCCAGCGCCGCCTCGAGTGACCGGAGGTTGCGGTGCTCTTCGGTCAGGTCGACCACCTGCAGCAGGGCCAGACCGTCCTCGTCATCGACCGCGGTCACGGCGAGCCGGAACCACCGGTCGTCGATACCGCCCACAACCACCTGGGGCGCCACTTCGATGTCGAGGCGGTCGACGAGGCCGAGCACGGCGGCCCACAGAAACGGGGTGGTTCGCGCCGGGTTCGGCCCGCTGCCACACAGCGCCGCGAACGCCTGGTTGGCCTGCTCGATCCGAGTGCCCTCGGCGCCGACGACGGCGGTGGGCATGGGCGAGCTCTCGAATGCTGCGCGGAACAGCGAGCGTGACGATTCGACGATGCCGGTGCCACGCGCCAGGTTCCGCCTGAGGCGTTCGAACGCCCCGGCCTCGTCGAGTTGCGCGGCGAGAACCGTCGCGAGTTGTTCGGTGATCAGGAGCTCCGCGTCGGTGAACGAGGCCATGCGCCGGCGGAGTCCGAGCACGCCGACGAGGGTGCCGTTGTGATGCAGCGGTATGGCGATGAGCTGCACGCCGGCGCCGTCGCCCGCGCCGATCGTCACCTGGCGCGCGGCGCTCGCGGCGAGCTCGACGGCGGCGCGCACGATGCGATCGTCGGTACCGGTGGGCGGTTCGGATGCGTGCGACGGCGTGGCAGGCAGGTCGGTGGCGGGCAGGTCGGTGGCGGGCGCGTGCGACGGCGTGGCGGGCAGGTTGGTGCGTCGGTCGGCGTGGCGGAGATCGATGACCGAACGCTCAACTGCCGAGCCGTTCGACTCGTCGATCGGGGCGTCGTGTGGGGTGCCGACGGATGCGCCGTCCCCGTCGGCTGCGACGGCGACCAGGTTCAGCGTGCGGCTGCGCTGATCGATGAGCGCCACCACGACATCGGTGGCGAAACCGCCGACGAGGTCGCGGCATGCGCGCTCGGCGAGTGCGGTCGCGCTCGTGGAGACTTCGGCGAGGCGTCGCTCGAAGGTTTCGACGAGCCGCGCCCGTCCCGAGGCGAGGACGTCGTGTTCGTCGCTGGCGTGAGGGGCGCCGGACATGCGATCACGCTAGTGGCGAATCGGCTGAATTCGCACCGCATTGTGGTTGAATAACCGCGCGCGGCGTTCACGTTGGCGCCAAGGCGACGGCCATCCCGTGGGTGCGACGATTGCACGCGTATCTGACGGGGCGTCAGAATCTCCGGGTGGATCTGACATGGACCCCTGAACAGGACGCATTCCGCGACGAATGCCGCACCTGGCTGCAACGAAATGTCCCCAGCGAGCCGCTGCCGTCGGGTGACACCCGCGAGGGGTTCGCCCGCCATCTCGACTGGGAGCGACAGCTCTTCGCCGACCGCTGGGCGGTGGTGAGCTGGCCCGAGGCGTACGGGGGGCGTGACGCCTCGCTGTGGGAGTGGCTGATCTTCGAGGAGGAGTACTACCGGGCAGGTGCGCCGCAGCGGGTCACCCAGAACGGCATCTTCCTGCTCGCCCCGACCATCTTCGAGTTCGGTACCCGAGCCCAGCAGGACTACTACCTCCCGCGCATGGCGGCGGCCGAGGACCTGTGGTGTCAGGGGTGGTCCGAGCCGAACGCCGGCTCCGACCTGGCGAGCCTCACGTCCAAGGCGGTGCGCGACGAAGCCGCCGGCGGGTGGCGGCTGAGCGGGCAGAAGACCTGGACGACCCGAGGAGCGTTCTGCACCCACCTGTTCGGGCTGTTCCGTACCGACCCCGATTCGGTTCGGCACCACGGTCTGACCTACTTCATGGTGCCGCTCGAGACCGAAGGCGTGACGGTGCGCGGCTTCGGCCGCCTCGACGGCGACGAGGGCTTCGCTGAGGTCTTCTTCGACGAGGCATTCGTGTCGGACGATCTGATCCTGGGTGCCGTCGGATCGGGGTGGTCGGTTGCCATGGCGACCACGAGCTCCGAGCGCGGCCTCACGCTGCGCTCGCCAGGCCGGTTCCAGGCGACGGCCGCCCGGCTCGTGCGACTCGTGCGTGACCGTGGGCTCGACACGGCCGACCCGTCGACTCGCGAGGCGATCGTGCGGGCGTGGATGGCGGCCGAGGCGTACTCGCTCTACACGCTCGCCGATGTCAGCGGCATGGTCGAGGGCCGTTCGCCGGGCTTCCGGTCGAGCCTCAACAAGATCTTCTGGTCGGAGCTCGACGTCGATCTCCACACCGCGGCGCTCGCCGTGTTGGGTGGCGAGGGAGAACTCGAGACGATCGGCGGCACCGAGAACCCGTGGCTCAAGGGCTACCAGTTCTCGCTGTCGGGTCCGATCTACGCCGGGACCAATGAGATCCAGCGCAACATCATCGCCGAGCGCGTGCTCGGACTCCCGAGGAAGTAGGTCCGATGCGCTTTGCGTTCACCGATGATCAGCTCGCGTTCGCCGATGCGGTGCGTGAGTTGTTGGCCGACCAATGCGATGCCGCCCGCGTGCGCGCCGCGTGGGACGGCGATGGACGGGTACCCGGCCTCTGGGATCGCCTCGCCGAGATGGGCGTGCTGGGCATGCTTGCCCCCGAGGGTACGGGCGGGCTCGGCATGGCCGACGTCGACCTCGTTGCGATCCTCGCCGAGGGCGGCCGGGCGGCCATTCCCGACCCGCTGGCCGCGACCGCAGCGGTCGCCGTGCCGACCATCCGCGACCACGCACAGAGCGACGACGCCGAGCGATGGCTCGCCGAAATCAGCGCGGGCACCGCACGCGTCGGCGTGGGCCTGTCCGGCAACGTCGGCGTGCTGCACGCCGCCGATGCGGCGATCTTCCTGCTGGAGGCCGACGACGGACTGCACCTCGTCGACGCCGACGTGGTCGAGCTCCAACCGCTCGACTCGGTCGACGGAGCGCGCCGCCTCAGCGCCGTCACCTGGACGCCGAGCGCTGCGACCCGTCTCCCGTCCGCCGAACTCGCTGCGTCGCAGGCGCGCGATCGGGCCGCGGTTGCCACCGCCGCAGAGCTGTGCGGACTTGCCGACACCATGCTCGCGATGACGGTCGCCTATGTCAGCGAGCGCCGGCAGTTCGGCGTGCCGATCGGCAGCTTCCAGGCGGTGAAGCATCAACTCGCCGATGCTCTGGTGGAGCTGGAATTCGCGAAGCCGCTCGTGTGGCGTGCGGCGCTCTCGCGCTCCACGGGAGACCCGGGCGCGTCGATGCACGCGTCCATGGCGAAGGCCGCTGCCTCCGATGCCGCGCACACGGTTGGGCTTGCCGCCCTGCAGTGTCACGGGGCCATCGGTTACACCGTCGAATGCGACCTGCACCTGTGGCTCAAGCGGTCGTGGGCGTTGCGTGCACAGGACGGCGACGCGGCGGCGCACCGGCGCCTGGTCGAGGCAGCCCTGCTCGGCTGATCGGCCTCTCGGTCGCGTCGCAGGCCCGTTCCTGCGGCCGGCGGTGCGTGGCGCGACCAGGCACCTGACGTGTCCATGAACGCGAGAGGGGCGGTCGGGCTGTGTCCGACCCCCCCTCTCCGCGGGGTGGTGGCGGCCGCCCCGAGGCGGCCGGCCGACAGTTGCCCGCGGTCAGTTGTAGACCGAGCACCCGACCACGCCAGGCAGGATCAGCGAGGCGATCGGGCGAGCCAGGAAGCTGCCGCCCGTGAGCTGGACCTTCGAGCACCCGCCGCCGCTGTTCATGTAGAAGTCGGCTTCGAGGTAGGTCGGAATCCCGATGATCGAGAAGTAGAAGCCGACGCGGGTCGCCTTCATGCCCGCGGCTTGGCTGAGCGTCATCCGAGCGCTGGCGACATCGATCGAGCCGATGCGGAAGCGACCGCCGCCGGACAGCGACCAGCTTGGGGTCGTGCGGGACGAGGTGAACGTGCCGTTGAACTCGATCCCGAGCGGGAAGTTCGTGGTGGTCACCCGGCCGGTGCCCGAGAGGGCGACCTGCTCGGTGCCCACGAGCACGTGGCCCGAGAAGTTGGCGATGCCCCACGAATCGAGCAGCAGCGAGCCGTTGACATCGCCCTCGAGGGTGATGAGCGTGCCGTTCGGGCCGAACGCTGCGGCGAGCGAGCCGTTGAGATCGGCGCGGTTGCCGACCTTGATGGCGCCCCCGAAGCTGAGCTCGAGCGGGTTGCCGTAGCTGCTGCGGATGCCGAAGTTCGCGTTCGTCAGCGTGATGTCGCCGAGCGTGAGCGCTCCCGACACCGAGGCGTCGAGCTGCACCGTCTCGGCGCGGCCGTCGGTGATCACCACGGCGCCTTCGAGGCGACCGGTGAAGCCGGCGGTGTCGAGGTCGGCCGAGATCTCCAGCGTGGTCGTTGCGCCGCTCATCTGGACGACGGCCGTGCCGTTCGCCTTGAGCGTGCCGATCTTGAAGTTGCCGGTGACGACGCTGCGGACCTGGCCGCCGACGATCTCGGTGGACACATTGCCGGCCACGGCGACGGCGGTGCCATCGTCGAGCGTGCCGGAGAACTCGCCGGCACCTTCAACGCTGAGGAACGGCGTGTAGGCGGTGATGCCGTCCCACACGATCGACCCGTTGAACCGGACGTAGGTGTTGCCCTGCGCCACGTCGAGCTTGCCCACGAAGGTGGCCTTGTTGGTGGCAAGCACGAGTGAGCCGGCTGCCTCGTTGATCTGCAGATCGCCGAGGATGCCCGAGCCGCTGAAGGAGATCGCCGTCTCGGTGGCGTTGCCTTCGAGGTGCACGGTGCCGGTGAGGTCGATCTTCTTGCCGCCGGCCTGCGTGCCGACGAGTCGGGCACTGACGTCGGCGTTCGCCGAGACGAGCGCGCCGGCCTCGTCGAAGGAGATCGCCACGTTGCCGGTGGCGGAGCTCGGGCCGACCTTGATCGCACCCTTCACCGATGCCGACACGCCGGTGTTCTGCGACGCCGTGAGCGACACAGCAGCGCCGGTCACCGTGATGTCGCCGACCTTCACCGTTGAGGCGGAGGCCGACATGGTGAGCGTGGGCACCCCGCCGGCGACGGCGAGCTTGCCCGAGAACACCACCGGCGAGGTGGTGACGCCCGGAATGGTCAGCCCGCTCGACGCGAGGCTCACCGACCAGTTGTCGAGATTCGACACGGTGCCGGTGAAGCCGATGGTCGAGGTGGTGCCGGACAGCCGCACAGCAACGTTGCCCGTCACCGTGATGCCGCCGACGCCGATCTGCGCGTTCAGGGCGCGGAGCTCGATGTTGTCGAGCACGGGCTCGGCGGCGCCGATCTCGTCGCCCGTGACCGCGGCGACCTTGTCGGTGCTCGATGTGCCCTGCTCCTCGGCGATCTCTTTGCCCTCGGCGAGCACCGCGGCATCGAGTTCAACCTTGGCGCCGGAGGCGTCGCATGCCGACCCGACCTGGGCGGCGCCATCGGCAAATGCGACGACGTCGGACTTCACAAGGACGGCGTTGTCGGCGGCGACCTCGTCGGCGCCGACCTTGTCCCACAAGGTGCAGAACTGTTCCTGGGCCGTGGGACCCGACGGAAGCGGAGTACACGCGACAGTTGCCGCGCCGGTGAGCGCCAGTGCGCTCATAAGCGCGCCGATTCGCGCTGCACGGCGGCGGTGGCCGCGCTCTGAGTGGTCTGCTGACGGCAGACGACGGACAATCTCGCGCATGGGTTTCTTTCCCTCCCTCATGCCACGGATGGACGTGACGACGCGTAGCCTATCTGACGCACCGTCAGATGTCGCCATTGACAGGCGTAGTCGTCGGTGATAGGCCAGATAAACCGCCAGAGGGTGGCGGTCCGATGGGAGGGAACAGAGTGCGCATCAAGAATGGGCGCGGAGCGTGGCGACTTCTCGCTACACCGCTAATAGGCGCTGCGGCGTTGACATTGACGGCGTGTCCGCCTGATCCAGGCACAGGCACGACCACTACGACCACCACGATCGACACCGGCAAGCCCGTTGCGATCGCCGGCGCGACGCCGACAATCGGTGACGCTCCGCTGACCGTCGAGTTCGACTCGTCCGGCTCGACGC